>Ga0307507_10002655_pt1 | contig 36873 bp, 5 predicted proteins | sample 7_EM_MG_FD_207223 | JGI IMG/M metagenome (GOLD analysis project Ga0307507, IMG submission 207223) | Populus trichocarpa ectomycorrhiza microbial communities from riparian zone in the Pacific Northwest, United States - 7_EM | ecosystem: Host-associated > Plants > Roots > Unclassified | place...
TTAAATTATCTAAAATAATATTATTTATTTTGCTAGCCTTATAAATAGCTTTAAAGTAGCTTTTATTTATTTAAAATATGTTATTAGTATAAAAGAGGTAAATATAATTATGGTTACTAAATGCGTAAATTACTGGTAGGTTGCGCGCAGGCTGCGTGTTAAAAAAACACGACATAGGCTAGTTGGTCGAGTTGCTAAATAACCTTAACTACGCGCCAATTGCGTTAACCACCAACCATTGAGGCCATTGAAAGGGTACCATATTTTGCCAATGTAGAAGTAGAAGAAGGGGTAATTAAGATAATCTTAAAGAACTTAACTACGCGAGAGCTTTCTACGTAAAAGATAGCTGATATAGTTTCCCCTCTAGCCAAAGGAGGGATCTTAGCTCGCTCTATTTACTAAATCCTCCGCCGCTAAGGCTATAAGCCTATAAAACCTACTTAAAAACCTGGTCTTATAAAGGAGAATAAGCTCACATAATATAATTGGTGCTTAGCTTATAAAGATTGGACTCTTAAGGATTGGAAGAATGTAATTTGGTTAGATAAGACTAGCATTATATAGGGAGGGCAAAGAGGGAGGCTTTGCGTGTGGCGGATAGAAGAGGAGGCCTATTATAATTACTATATTCGTCGCCGATGGAAGCACTTTAAAGAGTTTATATTTTAGGGCTGTTTCTCCTATAACTTAAAGGGCCCTTATTATATTTAGGAGGAAGAGACACTAGCAAAAAAGAAAGAAACAAAGGAATAGATAGATAAAGTGAATATAGAGCTAGAGGCACAGTGTAAGCTTAAATGGGAGCTTTCTATATAAATAAGAAGGATGAAAATTACTTAGAATATAAGTGGAAAGAAGCCAAAGTGGAAGTAGTATAAGAAGACTAGTAGACTTGAGAGAAAAGCAAGTAAGGGAGGGGTTAATTGGTACCAGTATTATAAGGAGATCTTATAGAAGAAGCTCCTTTCCTTTATAAAGTAGTGTAAGCTCTTTTATCCTGGTATAATTATATAAGAGGATAACGCATTTCTATATGCTTATAAGTATTAAGGAAAGGGTTATTAATTATAGGAGATTATAAGAATGCTTTAGCTAGTAAACTCTCCTAATTTAAATATAATAGAGCCTATTAGGAAAATGGGAGAGTGGTTAAGGCTAGCTAGGGGCTAGCTAGGGGCTAGCCTGGGGTCATTTTAGCTAAATCCGCTAATCTGCTTATATACACTTCTTTACGCTAGCCCGGGGCCACTTTAGCAACCTTATATCTTAGAATTATAATATTTCCTCTAACTATAATAGTTGTAATATTTCCCACAACTGTAATATTTATAATATTTCCCCTAACTGCAATGGTCGCAATATCTCCCATAACTGTAATAGTTGCAATAGTTGCAATATTTCTCATAACTGCAATAGTTGCAATATTTCCTATAACTGCAATAGTTGCAATATTTCCCACAACTACAATAGTTGCAATATTTCCCACGACTATAATAGTTGTAATATTTCCTATAACTGCAATAGTTATAATATTTCCTACGACTGCAATAGTTGTAATATTTCCTACAACTGCAATAGTTGTAATATTTCCCACAACTATAATAGTCGCAATATTTTCCACAACTATAATAGTTGCAATATTTCCTACGACTGTATTATTTATAATATTTTCCATAACTGTAATGGTCGCAATATTTTATATAACTGTAATAGTTATAATATTTCCTATGGCTATAATAGTTGTAATATTTCTTATACATAACAATTAGAAAGAAAGTAACTATATATCTAGGTTATTATCTTTAGGCAATCCTAGCCTTATTTTAATATTACTATTTCCCTTTTACTATATAGACTCCAAAAATACGTTAAATCTGCTATTATTTAGTAGCTTTCCCCTCTTTCTAAGAGTATACTAAAGAAAATCTTCTTTAATACCTAGCAAGTTTCGCAGTCTATCTGGTGTTATTATATATAGTATATTAAGTATATATAGTATATTATCTAAGTTATAGTACCAAATAACCCTAAAGTAAAAAGCCTTATAGTTTTAGGTAGACAGGCTGTCTATAGTTATTAGCGGTAAAGAGACTAAGATTAAGTGTAAAGTGCCCTGGTTAAGTTATTAATATAATACTTAGAAATGTGCTTTCGCTTACCCTGTAATCTAAAACTGAATCTTTATTCCTTACTAGTGTTACCTTATTTATATAAGTAAAAGAGGAAGAACTAATAGGCCTTAAGTTATTACTGCTAGAGATAGGAAAGCCATCTATTACTAAGAACTTAAAATTATGCTGGGTTGTGTATAGCTTAAGCTTATCTAGATTATTGGTATTGTCTATATATAGATTATATACTACATATATATTACTAACTAGGTTGCTATTTTTATATATCTGCTTGTAAATAAGACTAGCTATTACCTATAGTAGTTTAGCCTTTCTATTAGAAGCTTACGCGTCCTATATCTTCTAGATTTAATAGTACGTTACTTTATAAATTGGTATCTTATAATATATATATAGATTAGAGTATTACTTATACCATTTAGTTCTTCTATTATATCTACCTTAACTATTTACTACAGACCTCCCTCTCTGTATTTAGTAAGTGCATATTAAATATAAGTAGTAATTAGTATAACAGCATAAGCTAAAAGTGGCTAAAAATACTTAGATGTCTAAGGATATAAAGCTAGGCCTTTTAAGTTTGGGTTAAAAAAGCATTAAGCAATATACTTAATAATTATAGGTGCTGTGAATTATTATTTCCCCTTCTGCTATTAGTAGGTAAACTCTAGAAGTATATAGTAGGGCTTATAAGCTTTAGATATATGCATGCAAATGCGTTGTCTTTAAGTAGTTAAAAGACTAGAGCTTAGGTATCTAGTGTATTAAGGAATAGATAATGTGTATACATAACTATATAAATATTACTTAGAATATAGGATCTAAAGTCGCCAACGCAGTTAAATAATTATAGTTTTGCGATATATACTGTGTTAGTATTACTTTAAATATTGCTAGTAGGAGGTATAGATTTTAGAGACTTATCTTATAAGCTTTTTTTAGTTTAGGTAAAGGCTAAATATTATTAAATATACGCCCCTAATTATTTAAACCAGCCTTTCGCTAAGTATTAATGATTAGTATATTTAAGCCCAACTTCTGTCTTTCTGGCTATAAAGAGAGCCTATAGAAAGGATTGAAGTGGCCTATTATAACTATAGCCTACTGTTGTACTCCCTACTAGAGTAGTTCTAGTTTATATCTTAATTGTTTTATACCATTAGTGCTTCCGTCCTTAGTAGTGCTTAGTTAATAATAGCGTTTATTAGGCAATATATTATAATAACCCTATGTACGTAGGTAAATAGTTAATCTATATACTAGGTGTGTAGGCCTTATTATTTTCTAAACTAATAACTTGGAATAGGTGGCAGATTTAAGCTTATACTAAGTTATATTAGTCCTATAGCGAGTGTCTTAAGGGTAATAGGGGTGTAGTGAAATCTTATCACTATTAGATTTATCCTTAGGCATATACTAGTCTTGCTAAGCTTACTAAGACTATAGGCTCTATCTTATTAGCTATATAGTACTGCTATAAAGTGGATATAAGTCGCACCTGGCTATTGGACACTACAATAACCTATATATTAGATAATTTGGCCATAGTAGAGAATAGTATTGGTTTAATATATTGGTGTTAAAGATGTATTTAATGGCCTATAAAAAGAGTACTAATATAGATTATTAATAAGAGAGAGGAGAAAAGTAAAAATTATAAAGGGGCTCTTTAATTTTAAGCCTTGCTTACTTAGGTTAAGCTATTTAGTATATCTAGCTAAGCTAGTATATATGCGCAACCATATATATATTAACACTATATTGGAAATATTAGGTATATAAAATGTAGTATAGTATATAGGATAGTTGGTATAATATAAATATAATATTAGGCCCTTGGTTTTTTTTTTTTAGGTTAGATAGAGGTCTTCTGTTTTTACTTTAACTTATTACTTACCAATTCTACTTTATATATAGAAACTATTAGCCTAAGTATACTACTAATTTCCTATATAGATGCCCTTAAACCCCTAGGCCTAGAATAGTTCCTTTCTAACTCTAGTTATATTCCTAATAGCTTTAACAATAAATTGCTTATAACGGCTTATAGTGTAATGGTTTTAATATATATAGGTATAGTGGCCAGGTGTAGTGTACCTATTTAAATACGTTAGAATATTTCTAAGATTGTTAAAATTGCTTATATAACCTATCTTACCTTAGTCTTTATATCTTACTATAAAATAAAAATAATTAAGTCCTTTGGTATATATTTTATCCATAGCAGCCCTCTAGGTCTGTTTAGTAAGAACTTCTATCTCCCTTCCTTAGCTATTATAATAGAAAATTCTATATTTTATAGAATTAAAGCTAATATCTTCTAAGAGTATACTAGTAAATAGACTAAAGTTTAGATTAGTTAATATAATCTTATTATCTGGTGTACTACTAGCTGTAAAGTATCTATAACTATATAGTATTTCCTAGCTATCTTCTTTGCAGACTACTTTAGTTTGCACTATTTTAAATATAAGGCTGTTCTAAGTAACTAACTTTAGGTCTTCTTTACTTAGCTGGCATATATTAGTTAATTTAAGACGATGCGTAACGGATTTAATTTATACTGAGGTTGTTACTCTATCTAACACTTAACGCTTCTAATTGTTATTATATTTTTAGGCAATTGCAGATAGATACCTACTCTACTAAGGTTTTAGTATGCCTATAAAAATAGTAGGAAATAATTTAGTTATATTGCGAAACACTTAATTAAGTCTTAACTAGTTCCTAACCTTATTTAGTTATAAACTAAGCATTTAAATGTCTGTAAGTCCCTACTCTATAGTAAAATTAATGTCGCTATATAATATTTTATTGATTTTTAGGCCTAGGTAGATAAACTTTACTAACCAGTTCTTTATTATATGGGCCTTATATACTAAAGAAAGCGATATAGGTTTAGATTGCTGTTCTATTTACACGTAAATGCCCAATATAGTGCTGTTAATTGTCGTTAGGTTATTTATAGTGATTATATAATTAAGTATAGGGGAAAAGAAGTTATATAGCAGCTAAACCTAAATAGGTATATCTACTGATTATTTACAACATTTGCAATATATTATATTTATTACCTCTCTTATAATATTTATGTATATGCAATAACCGTAACATCTTTATTATATATACTTAGAGCTAGGTATTATAAAATATATTATAATTAGTGTACTGCAGAGGCAGTGCCTGCTTAGCTAGTGGTATTAATTAAGCTAATTAAGTATATAGAAGAAACCGTCTATACCCTACTATATAACCTTGCTAATAGAACCTGGTTCTAATATATATTAAGCAATCTTAAGTGGTAAAGCATTAGAAAGGTACTTCTTTTTAGTATAATGCTTTAGCGCTTTAGAGAAAGCGCCTAGTATAAAGATCTTATATTTCTTAGCCCACTACTAAATATACACCTCTATATTAACCTTATTAGATACGGCCCTAATATCTATAACTTTATCTTCTAGCTGTCCAATCCTATAGGCATATTTAAATGTCTAAGCTTTAACTATAGGTAGCGGCTGTGGCTTAAATATAAACACCTTGCTTAATTTAATTAGAGTATATACTTTAGATATAAGACTAGTAGTTAATATAAGGAATCTGAGAGTAGGGTTGTTTTTAAATTCTTTAATAATGCTCTCTCTCTCTTCTATCTTAAGCTTACCACTAACTAACTTATAGCTATTTAGTCTGTACCTATTATAAAGATACTAATTCAGCATTAGAATATAAAAATATTACTTTAAAAATAGATAAAATATACCAGATAAATAATAAAGGCGGCTACTGGGAATGCTATAAAGACGACCAACTTCTTAGGATAACCTTTATAGTTAGTCCCTAGCTAAGTAAAAACTATTTTTAAAGTATCTATTTTTAGACTTAAAGCTATAATAGAAGGCAGTTCTTACTTAAATATAGACTGCTTGGGGTTCTTGTAATAGTTAAGTGTATAGCCTTTATTTTTATCTCCTTCTAAAAATAAGCTAGTAAAAGGCATATTAAAATCTTTGCCCTTGTTTTTCTAGAGTTGTAGCTTTAGGAAGTCCGTAAAGATTTAAAGCTTATAAGTAAATGCCAAGCTGGACCAGTGTGGTTTTATAGGTTTTTAATTAGCGTTTAACCCTTTCCGCTTCTACTTGGCCAGTTTCTTTTTATATACTATATTAATCTCTTTTTTTAGTTTATCTATAGCCTATTTAATCACTTTAAGACCTTACCTATATACTTAACATAAATATTCCAGTCTACTCTTTGTACATTAATTTTAATTAATGGTTTGTTATTAAACCATTATATATTTATAGAGCGCCTAATTATAAATTACAAAATAATATTACAAAAATTATTAATAATAGCCCCTATTTCTTTCTTAGCCTCCTTTAATAGCTTATCTTTTATTTAAACTATCTTATTTATTTTTACCTATAGCGCATAGATATTAGGACCAAGTAGTAGTTTATAATTAGGCTTTTCTACCTATTCTTTATCCCGCCCTATTGCTAAGGTTTGTAGAAATATAGTAAGATTATTAGGGCTAATGCCCGCTAGAGTGCCCAAATATTCCTAAAGATAGATATTATTTAGTAAAGCCTAAATCGCAAGCTGTTTGGTTATAGTCTATAACTAAGTTTAGCTATTCTTAGTGGTATAAAACTTATTAAGAAACACATAGAGCTATACTACTATATTTAATTAATAATGTGCCCCAGGTAGAATCTCGCCTAGTAAGTATAGGAATTGTTATTTTTAGTATTTAATAGTTATAGCGATAATAAAGCGGGATAAGTTAGTAGGAGGATTGTATAATATATTGTCTGGGTTATCTAGGTTAGGCTCTATATAGCTAAGAAGGAATTTAGAGTTACCTTTCCGGCACTCCTAGGCCGTTTTTGCGTAGTTGCTATATATAATTTAAAACTAAATATCCGCGGTGCCCTTATTCTTGCCTATGTTCTTATATATTATAGTTAAGTAATTTTTGCCAAATACTAGCTTAATATTCTTTTTCTATACTAATAGAGCTTTAGGTAGTGCTATTATAAGTATTAGGCCATTAAGTCTTTTAAATGCGGAGTATGGATTCTTGTTAATATATATGCACTAAATTGGCAGGCTACCCTATAAGGGGCATTGCGTATCCTTAGCTTCCCTAGTAGAATAAGTAAGATATAATCTATCTTTTTTTGCTTAGGAATCCAAAATAGCCTATTAATTAACAATAATTAATATATTTAATAGATGGGTAAGAATTATAGTAACTGTCTTACTTAAGCCTATTTAGTCCGCGTATATACCGCCATTAATGTTATATTTTTGTTTATAGTTTGGTAATAGGCGGTAATTAGTTAATATTTTTTCGCTCTAAAGGATTTTATAACCAGCTATAGCGGTAATAGAAGGCTATCTACGTTAAAGTTAGCGTTAGGATTAAGACAGAGGTATCTGCATGCCTCTAACTATAGAGTTATATTAATATATTTACACTCCTTCTTTATTACCTGGTTAAAACTAGAATTTAAGCTAAAAAAAATTAGTTTTAAATTAAGAGAGTATTTATATTAGACAGATTAGAGATATATGCATGTATATGCGTCCAAAGAATATAGTATTGGGATTATTCCCTTTCTTATTATCCGTATAGTCCTAAAAGTTATTTTTAGCCTTATTACTTATATTAGGGAGGGGATTGTTATTATCTTTATTATTACTACTATTATTAAACAACACTTCTATAACATTTGTTATATTTATTCCGTTTCTTTTAACCTATATAATCTTCTTAATTTTATAGAGTTCTGTAATATCCACCACCACTAATAGTAGAGGTAGTTAACTATTAGAAGTATCCTTATTGCCCTACTTAGAGGTTCCGCCTATTATAGTATCCTTTCTATTAATAGTAGTGGTCTTAGTAATACTAGGTGTAGGCTAGTTACTATTATTAGGAACACTAGTATAGATTAAAGGCGGGTTAGTTAGGGTAGCGTTATTATTAGAACTAGTAGATGTTCTAGTAATAACTAATTTCCGGATATTAGTTTAAGGTATTATTGGCGTGGAATCTATACTGTCTAGGTTTAGAAATGGGTCTAGTATAGTCTATCTATTTAATTAGGATATAGCTAGATTTAAATATTAGTAATATACTAAAAGAGCTGCAATACTTGTAATGTAAAGCACTTATATAGAGGTTGGACTTCTAGCTTTAGCATCTATAAGCTAGAGTTTATAGTATTGCTAATTATAGTAGCCAACTCTTCTTTATTCCTAATAGGGCTGAAGCTATCCTATAAATACTTAGTATTAAAGTTAATAAGATAAAACGCACTACTAAATGTGGTGGCTTTTAATATAAGCTTATCCTAAGATAAACTGTCTAGTGTCTAATTGGTAGACCTATAAAACTTATCTTTTATAATAGCTTGGAGACGAAACTAAGTAATAGCAGTATTAGAACTGCGAGATATATATATAGTGCACGCTAATATGGTTACGTCACTCTTAATATAGTATAGTAAGGTCCTAGCATAAGGGTTAGCTTTAGGTATTTCCGGTTTTGCTTAATAATGCTTCTTATAACCTTTTTAGTTTTTGTTTAGGCGTAAAGAAATTAAGTCTAAGTTATCTTCTAGGTTTATTAATAGAGTTAGCCTCTTTTAACTTAGCAGTTCTAATTTTACTCTTAATTTATTTAACTTTATCCTTATAATAAGTGCTAAGTAGCTTCTCCCTATAAATATTTAATTAGGACACTGCTTAAAGGTATTAATCTTAGTAAGTGTAATTGCTTTTACATTGCTATAGATCTTGGTCTAGTGGTATTATTTAGCCTTAAAATATCTATATTTTTTTAAGTATCTTTTAAAGGTGGGCCTTAACCATACGCAGTCTGGATATATTAATTGCTAAACCCTAATGGACTATTATGTCTAATAGCTGGATAGTAGCTAAGGTGTACTAGATAGGATGCGGGTGTAAGAGTTTATTATTAGTAATAGGCTATACTTTAGGACCTATAATGGTGGGTTAGTATAAATAGCAAAAGGATAGACTAGCTTAGCTTTAATGGCCTATATAGCTTAACTTACTAAGCTTACTTTCCTAAGAAGCTATTGTAAAGAGTCTTCTTTTAATAATATTTAGTATAAGAAGATGTTTATACTAGGATGAAAAAAGCTAAGATAGTGGACTTGTAATAGAAGACATAAGGTAGAAAAGGTCTACTAACTATATAGGTAAACAACCAATAACTAAAAAGGTGAATTAATTTAAGAATTAAACTAAAATAAAATAAATAGTTATTATGCGCAATATTGGCAATATTAGGCTGGGTATAATAGATTAAATAAAAATAATAAAAATAATCTATATATTTGCGCAGATCTAGTAATATACCCTAGATTAGGGATTCTAGGGAAGTAAAACCTATTAGTGCTAGATGTAGCTAGGATGTAAGAAGATAATAAGTTAAGCCTGTAATTATTATAGATATAAGATACCTTAAGTATATAATATAGTATATTAGTATTTATAGTATTGCAAAATATGTTAATATAATAGTCTAGTAGTGTGCCCTAGGTTAGAAATTAAGGGAACTAGAACTTAGGTGGTGCTGCTAAGAGGTAGGAACTAAGGTTATAATATTATAACTATTGCATATATAGTATGCCTTAGGTGTGTAATACAGCACGCTAATATCTGAAATATTGTAAATCGTACTAATGTATAGGTCTAGTACTATACCCTAGAGCTAGGTAGTGCTGCTAAGAGGCAGGAACCAAGGTTGGAATATTGCAACTATTATATATATAGCATGCCTTAAGTATGCGAATTAGTATATAGATATTCGTGATATTGCAAACTATATATCTATCTATCTATTACCTACTCTCTATATTAGAATAAATTTCCACTTACCTTAACTATATACTAGCCCTTAACCTATTTTAAGATAAACGCCGTAATAGTATATATGCTAGTAAGGAGTTATAGATATCTTATACTAATTGGTTATTATAGATAAATAAAAAGCTGGGGTATATAGCTACCCTAGCTAAGCGCACTAAACGTCCCTATATTAAAAAGGTGTTACTAAAGAATAGAGATAGAACTATAAAGCTAGCTCTAAAGCCGCGAAAGAAGAAGGTGGTGTATAGTTACTAAAAGGAGATTAAAGGGTTTCTAATTAAGCAAGAAAGAATAGTAAGGCAGCTAAAGCTATAAAGATAGTTTAGTTACCTCTTAAGAAGCCTTCGCCAACCTATTCTATTCTATTAGCCACTAGAAATGCTGCTATATATAGTTTAGAGAGAACTAAGTTAAATAAAAATAGCGCTATAGAGATAGCCGTTATAGAAACTTGAAAACTACAAAAGGAGGACCTCTTTAATGTTATAAGTTAGATAATTAGTTATATAAAGGAGAAGTAGGATGCTTTATAGACTGCATTAGCTACTAATTACTAGAATATTAAGAGTCTAAAGACTAATATTAAGGGACTTTAAAAAGCTAAAAAGGCTTAAAATATATTTATTATTAATCTAATCTAGGACGCCTAAGTAATAAAGTAGGACTATAACTCTAAGGTTATAAAACTATATTTACACTAACTAAAGTGCATAATAATATAAATTAGAGAAAGGCAATGTTTTAAGAGCTTTTAGTAAAATATAAGGCACTAGATATAACAGTCTCATCTTATTTAAGATTAGTTAATTATTGGCGTAATAAGTCTACTATAACGTCTAAAAAGTTAGTTAAATCTATATAAGAATTAGAGGCTATAAAGAGCATATAAAAGTTAATGGAGGATTTTTAGATACTTAAGTACGACTAACTAAAGGCGGAGCTAGATTATATAAAGACAGCCTAATTAGCCCTAGAAATCTGTCTTATAAAGAAGTATAATAAGTTAAAGGTAGAAATTAAATAGATTAAGAAATTGCTATTAAAACTAGTTACACTAAAGTATAAATAAGACTAACTTAACACCAAGTTTAAGGACTTAAAAAAGTTTAAGATAGCTAAACTAGACGCTATAAACTAAAGACTTAATGGTATTTAGAAAAACCTTATCTATAAACAGCTCTTTAAAGTTATAAATAATATTGGTAACTACGCTGGTTTAATAGCTAATAATTATTATAGAGAGGTTTGCTAAGTAATTAAGAAGCTAAAGAGTAAGCTATAGAACGGCGGTCTAATAAAAATCTAATAAGGGGTTAGTAAGGAGCTTTTAAGGTAATTATAACGGTAAATGCCTAAAATTAAGATGGGATAGGGCTTTTACTCTATATATTTGCTATTCTAGTTATTTAAAGAATCTTAGGTAGGTGGTGTATAATATAGAAATTTAATTAAGGTTGTGTAAGTGGTGCGATAAGCTATTAGAAATAAAATAAACTTACTATCGCGTAGGTTTGGGGGTGTATATAGACGGGGTTATAGAAACCATAACTCCAGCGGTAGGTAAGATTTTAAATATTGCATATATAGCATATAACGCACGTTAATATTTATAATATTGCTAATATTATTAGAGGCCTTTTAAACGGCGTTAAAGACTATATTATCCTATATAAACCCATAAATTTAAAGGCCTATACCTGCTAACAAAAGCATTAAAATTAAGCGCTGTTAATATTTCATTAATAGGTTATTAATAAAAACTCCCTGAATAGGATCTTTAAAGTTTAATACTATGCCAAGTATTATAGCCTTCCTATAGTGATAGAGCAACCCCTAAATTCTCCTAGTGCTTAACGCTAAGTCTTATTATATTACCGCTAAGCCTTATAAGCCTTATTATATTATTGCTAAGTCTTATTATATTATCACTGAGCCACCTAGCTAGATTAAGCAATTAGATATTGCGAGTTTAACTCTTAGGTATAGCAGGTTTAATTCTTATCTATAGCGCATTAAGAATAATAAAAAAAAGGTTATTTATTATGAAATTACGTATTAGCAAAGGCTTTAAATTATAAATATTATATTTTTAATTAAATCTTAAGGCCCAATTTTATAAGTTACACTTCTTGTTATATATATATATATATATATTAGAGATAACTGTTTTTAATCTTATTAGGCTAGCTCTAAATAGCAGCAATTATATTACTTACTATATTACTATGCTATAAGGACTTTTAGTTATAATCTTATAAATTTAATTAAAATATAATTCTTATAATTAAGCATTTCTATATGCAATACTATGCTAAGGATTATAATATAAATTGCCTAGATATAGCTTTACTATAATGCAATGGCTCTATATCAATTGATTAATCTACGGCTCTAAAATCTATAATACTAAAAATAAGCTCTGAGCCACTGATTTTATACTAGCAGAACGAAACTTAGCAGGAGATTTAAGCAGTAAAGTTACTGCTAAGAGTTACTATCTGGATCCTGGCTAGTAGAAGTAAGAGGCCTTAGTAGGCCTTAGTGTTAAAGTTGTTAATAATAACTTCATCCCTCTTAATCTGGATCTGGCTAGCTATAAGATAGTAGGTATTCTCACTATATTTATATCTAAGAGATTAAATAAAGAGTAGGATATAAGAATATTGCACTTATTATAAATATAATATACTAGGCGTATTATAAATGTAAATATAGGGAATGCGGTAAATATAATTAACTTCTATAGATTACATTTGCGAGTAGGCCTAAGTTTAGTAAGAATAGTCTTTAAGGCATCTATATTTAGGCTTGTCTGTATAAAAGAGTCTAACTTACTATAAAGGATTAAATTATTAAGGTTCTTGTAATGGCCAAGGGTATAATTTTATTTATTATTGTCTTAATAAGCATATAGGTGTAATAGGCATGTTAAAACCTTAACCTCTGTCCTTTTAATTATGCTATTCTAGAAAACTGGCATAGATATAAAGGCTTTCTATAATGCCACACTAAGCTAATATTATTCTATAGTTCCATATTACGGTTTTAACACTCTATATATCTAGCTAACTAATTTCTTACTATATAGTGGCTTAAACTTTACTTTAAGGTTATAAGTGGCCTTATTTATCTGCTTTGCAGTAAAGGGATTATAGGTAGTATAGGAGTTCTAGTTAGTTTATGTCGCTTTAATTTAAACAAGCAGTTTCTTAATAAACCACTTTATCTTTATTAAATATCTAATAATAAACTAGGGGATAATATTATGGAAGCCGTCTATAACCTGTTATATTTTTTTCCTAGTACCTTTAGTTAGCTTTACTTTTGTCTTAACTATCTTATTAACACTTTCCTATAGTACAAAGACATTGGGACTAAGTGGTAGATTATAACCAGGCTTACTCTCCTATTTATTACCCTACCTTATTAATAGAGTTTTTAGAAAGGCGCCGAGATTACTAGAAACAGCGCCTCTTGGGGTACTGGAATATTACCAGATAAGGGTATTGTTTAATTAGCTAATTTTTACGGACCTACCAATTAACTACTAGCTTTAAGTTAAGCGCTTCTTAATATAATAGAATTGGATAAGATGTACATGGTGCTATGTAATAGGGCATTTTAGACTTTATAGTCTGTATTATTTTATACCTAGTAGACTTAAGAGATTTTTTTAACACTCTAATATTATAGTAATAATAAAATCTAGATAAGCTAATAAGTGGGGTATAATATTTAATATTAGGGGTATCTGCATTAAGAATAATATTGCTTTTATAGTACTTAAGAATTGTCGGGAATAAGGCAAGCGGTCGTCACGTGTCGTCGCGGCACTAGCGTGGCGAAGAGCCTTAAGCTCTTCGCACTTCCTCAATTCCATACAACTAAGCATTATTAACATCACTGTATCTACTCGAGTAGTACTGGTGAGGGAGTTACCCTGTGTTACCAACACTAATTAGTAGTTGAACACACAGTTAACTATAGAACAGCAAGGTTATTAATAGAAGAGATAGTCTCGTGTAGGGGTGCTATATGCGCTCATATGGAATGGATCCCGGCAATACTGTGCTACTTTAGACTTACGGAAAACCAGTAATAGAAGTATTACTGAGTACTAGGAGATACCAAGTTGCGTCTATTACGCAGAATAACTACATTTATAAAGATTTGGTTAAGTACTTTAGGTTAGAAGTATTACTAAACCTAGGGTCCCAAGTTAATATCCGAAACGCGTTAAACAATATCTTAAATTGCCTACCTCTTAACAGCAAACCTATAAGATTCTATAAAACTAAAAACCCTACCTACCTTTAACCTATTATAGCGTTAACCTACCTAAAGAAGTATAAGGAAGATATTAACCTAAAGATATAGAATAAAGATATTAACCCTATAAACGCCAAGCAAAAGGACCTAAACGGATTCTTATTATACTATATAGTATACTATATAGATAGTAAATACAACAACACTATGCTATAGTATTGCATAAAGGAGGACTTTATTAGATAGATAAAGAAAATATAGGCTCTTGCGAATAAGCTTATTATATAAGACTTCTATAACTTCCTTTAAGAGAATAGAGTATTTATCCCTATAAATAAAAGCGCTATTAGAGACAATATTTAGGAGCAAGTTATTAATATAAAAGAAGAGCATGAATAGACTCTATAAGAGATTAAGTACTAACTACGCACTATAAAGAAGCTCAACTTATAATGGAATCTGAATAATACACTAATAGAGATACGTTTAAATTCTATTACTCCAGACACAAGTTCTTATATTCCATATCTATTACTTCTATTATCTTTAGCTCCCTAGGATCCACTAATTTAACCTATAACTTTAACTACTAAACAAGAGCAAGCGCAAGATCCCCTTACTTCGCGATTTAATAACCTTTAAACTCTATTACAGTAAAATTAGGTACTATGCCGTATTCTATTAAGATCTATATCTCCACTACAGCCTATAAAGCAATCCCCACCTTAATCTCTAATGCAATTTTAATATAGCCTAACACCACTTAAAGGTACCTTAAAAATGCTTACAGAGCTTATAAAGCTCTATTTAGACTAGGATAAAAGGTTTAGTAGGGAACTATATAATATCCTTAATTTAAAGCTGCGTATCTTTTATAACTATTGCTAGAAGGTTAGACTGGAACCTAACTAATATTATAACACCTATTCCATTATACTCAAGGGCCGCGCTAGTACCTTCTATTATAATTATTTAGCAGAAAAAGGATATAATTTTAACTAAATAATATATAAGATAAGATGCTACTTTAAAACAGAGGAGAATAAGTAGTAGTATATATTAGAGTAGAGAGAAACTACCTTCCTAAGGATTATTATAACAAACCCAGATATCTCTTAACTTAATTATCTCTAAAAGCTCTTTAATTAACTTTAGATAATTTAGCATAGTTTATCCAAATTATATTAAGAGGACTTTAGCCTACGCAATTAAATTATTAGCATATACTAAGGTGTTAAAGAATACAACCTTACTCTCTTTAATTCTGTAAATACTTATAAAGGAGTATATGCTTAATTAAGATCCTCTATTAGCACCACTCTGCGCTCTTAAGAAGTATAGCAATTTAATACCTAATCCTAACCTACTCTAATTAACCCAGCTAACTAACATAATTATAACTAGACTAACCAAATATATAGTAGCCGTGGTAGGGGATATAGTAGAGGGTATAATTAACGTCAACTATAAGGCAATTGTGGAGGTTTATTTTAGAGCGATTATTAGAAAAAGTGCTATATTTATAAGAAGCTAAATTATTAGTTAACTAGGTACCCCTTTAATAAATAAAAGAAGGCATATAATAAGTTTTACTAGAGCGCATAAAATATTAAAAACTAAGAGGTTACTATAGCCTACTTCTAAAGCTTCCTGGTTTAATATAAAGGCGAAGAAGATCTTAAGGGTAAGGTTAATAAGGCTAAACAGCTCCTTATAGACATGGAAATTAAGGACTACTCTCTTAACTAATACTTTACTAAGTATAGTGAGGTAAATAGCACACAAACCGTTACTGTCTTTAATAACTAATCTACGCTTTATTCTATTACAAAGTTAAATATCTTTAATAAGCTAAAGAAAAGTTCCGCGTTCTCCTTTAACAATAGATACTCAGTAAACGTCTTCTATAGTATTATGCTAAATACTAAAGCTGCAGGAGTATTAATAGTAGGAGAACCTTAAGTTCAAGCTCTTTAGCAGCTTAATAGCTCTATTTAAATTAACCAATTAATGGCAGGCTAATATACAATTCGCTTTAGTAAGGGTATTATAATCTCTTTTAGCACAATTAAGATCCAAACCCTATTAGGATATATTACTTTCTATATTATTCCCGCGAACACCCCATTTCTATTCTATATCTAAAATATAAATAAATTAGGCGTTAATCTTAATAACCTTAAGAATATGCTTATTTAGGGAGATAATTAGGTACCCGTTATACGCAAGTAGGGTTACCCTTAGTTGCTCCTTTAATAGCCAGAAAGGAGCGTTGCTTAGAGCCACTTAACTAAGTTAGAGCTACGTTAACTATACCGTTGTTTTAGCTACCTATCCATTTACTAACTGCTTAGGGTTCTTTAGTAAGCAGGTTATAAAGTTAAGGTTAAGATAATTAAGCATCTTATAAAGTACTACTATTACTACTAAATAAACTAGAAGTCCCCTAGCCGATTTAAGTTTACCCTTAAAGATAACTACAACTTTAACTTCTATATTATTATTAACATTATATATTTTAGCGGCAAGCTAGTACTCCAAGTTATTAACTCCTTAACTTTCTTCTAAGCCGCACGCTTTCTAAAGGATATATCAGCTAGGAACGTATAGAATACTCTCTAATTATACTAGATTAATATCTACCTAGGACCCCCTAATTAAGTTATTTACAATATTAAAAGGAACTTCTTATTTACAGAGTTTTAGTAATAGGTAAAGGTAATAGAAATTAAGATTAAGGAAGTCCCTATTAAGGTATATAATAGTATTAGAAAAGTAGAATAATATTATACACTATTACGCTAAACATATAAGATTATTTCTTTAGAACTAGAGGGCGCTAGCGAAGAGCTTATCTTATAGATAGCTATTAAGGCTGTTAATAATTCCGCTAGCCTAGATAGGCTTATACCTACGTTGCTAATCTTTAGCATCTATTCTTAAATAACTAACTATTCTCTACTATCTCTATCCGTTATATAATAAGCTAAGGCTATCCGTAAGGTAATAAAGGAGGTGCGCTGTATCTACGCCACGCGCTAGGTTAACAATGTACTAAAAATAAGAAACGGTCCAAATACCTTAATAATAATAGATCTACCACTCTAATCTAAAGTATAGGTATAGCGTAAGAAAGGGGGCTAGTTAGGCCCATATACACTTATCACCATTAAGGGTTAAACTTATACTCTTTAGATGCCCTATAGACCCACTTAATTCCGCTTAACTATTGTTAAGCCCTACTATAGAGATAACAGTTTTAAGCCTTTATAGGATACCCTAGAGGATACCCTAGAGAAGAACTATAATTAACATGCTCTAGAAGGCAACTATAATTCTAATACAATTATAGTAGATATACCGCAACTATAACGCAGTAGAGGTTGCCCAAAAGAATTATAAAATCGCTAATATCTTATTAATTTTAAAGAGTAATTCGTTACCGCCATTAAGAGTGTAGTTAAGTTATTAATAGCCTTTATAACGGCTAAAGAAAAGGCGGACTTTAAGCTTATAAAACAACTCTAAAAGAAAGGCCGTATTATAACTCTAGGAGCCCCTTTCTAAGCATTTAATAAGTAGAAGATTAACGGTCTTATTATAAGAGGAGTCTTTAAATTTAAAAAGTATAACCCTACCAAGTTTAATAGAGTTTGTATCTTTAAGTTAAGAATAGTTAATAAGATTAAAGGTAAAGCTATTAATACCCTATTTAAAAAGTTAAGACTAGTTATTTAAGGTTATAACAATAATAGTAAGAAAGTAATTCTTATGTAATCCCCTATAATTCAACAAGCTAGTTAGTAAGTTATTATTACGCTAGCTCCCTCCTTAATAAAGAATAGAATAGCGATTTATTTATAAGATATTACTTAGGCATATACCTAATTAGAGACACGCCTTTAGCGCTTAATACTAGCATACCTTCTAAAGCAAATTCGCCACTAATATCCTAAAGATATAATTATAGTTATACTTAAGCCATTATATAGAATCGTAGAGGCGGAAACTTATTAGTGGGCTACCTATAGCAAGCACTATAAGGAGAAGCTCTTAATAACTACTTCTATATTTAATCCCTGCTTCCTTATTATAACTATAGAAACTCTATTTAGAATTGTTAGCATATAAACTAATAATATAATTATTTTAGGAGATAGTTAATTCTTAGCTCTTAAAGAAGATAAGCTAGTAAAGGTAAATCTCATAGCAAAGCTAAAGGAAAGACTTAACTTAATAACACTACTACTCTTTAATAGATACATCCTCTCCCTAAATAAGAATTCTATTGCTTTATACCAGAAAGGTTAAGGTAAAAAGATTAATATTATTAATATTAATTCTCTAAAGTAAGAATATATGGAGTAATATGCTCCCAGAGCTTATATTACTTCTATCTATTAACCTAAGGCTTCCTTTAATCTCTCTATTGCTGCTTAATACCAGGAACCAACTAAGGAGGACATTCTTACCCTAAATAAGCGCCTTTCCTAGCAAATAAACCATCTTAATTAGGGACTACTCTATATACCTATTAACCTTCCTACCACTAAGCTCTTTATATTTATTAATAAATTATTTATAAATAATAAAGATTTTAGCTCCTAGCTAGGATATAAAATTATTATCGCGAATAAATCTACCGGAGAGAATAACTTTATAATCTATAGCAATCTTATCTATTAGAGCTTAACTAAAAGTAAATACGTTACTTAAAGCGTTCTAGTATTAGAGATATATAGAATAGTTAGCAGAGCTAACATAGTAATTACAATTAGAACTACCCTTAAGATAATTATAGATCGGCTTAAACTTCCTACTATTCCTACAATTATATGCACCAACTTATATTCCCTTTATAAGTATTTAGTTAAGCTTAGTACTATAAGGAGAAGCGTCTTATAATTAATATTATAGCGCTTTAGCAATCCTATAAGCATTAAGAAATCTTTAAAATTTAATAAATTAATGGCTAAAATAACCCAGTAGACGTAATAATAAAGGCAAACCCAAATAAGGCACTAGAGACGTTTATTAATACAAATACTCTACGTGTATAAGTTAAAGGTTAGGTTAAGAGGAAGTAGGAGATATAGCAATTTAAGAGCAGCTAATTAGGATTTTCCATCTCTAGGATGGAAAATCGCTATTAGCTCGCTTACTACTAGCGCCTTAGCAGCCCCTCTGTCTTTATATTAACCCCTAATATTTTTCTTCTTCTTCTTCGCTTAGTATCTTTATATAACAGTAATTTATAAGTATATATAGATAGCAACTACAAAAGAAGAGTTGCTAGTGTTAGAAATAAGGCAAGCGGTTATTACGTGTCGTCGCGGCACTAGCGTGGCGAGGAGCCTTAAGCTCTTCGCCCTTCCTCAATTCTATACAACCAAGCATTATCAACAACATCACTGTATCTACTCGAGTAGTACTAGTGAGGGAGTTAACCTGTGTTACTAACAAGAATATTAGAGAGAAACTTATAATTTATTTTATTATAGTTATTATGGATTAGCCGAAACTAAATATCCCTTTTACTATTTATATCTACGGATTTATATATATCCTTAATACATTAATAACTAAGCCCTACTTTTATATCGTTTACCTAGGCTAATAAATGTCTAGGCGGCGCTATAAGAAGCGTTAGGCCATTAACTCTTTAAATTTAAAATATAGATTCTTATTAATATAGGTATACTGACTTTGTAATCTATCCCATAAGGAGTATTACGCACTTTTAGCTTTCCCTCTAGAATAAGTAAGATATAATCTATACTTTTTACTTAGGAATCCTAAATAGCCTATTTATTAACATCAATTAATCAGTTTAGTAGATAGGTAAGAATTGCGGTTACTATCTTGCTTAAGGCTATCTAATTAGCGCGCATACCGCTATTAATATTATCTTCTTTAAATATAATCTAATAATAGACAGTAATTAGTTAACATTTTTTCTTCCTAAAGGATTTTGTAACTAGCTATAGTGGTACTGTAATAGAAGGCTACCTATATTAAAGTTAGTATTAGGATTAAAATGGAGGCATCCGCATACCTCTGGTTATAGATTTTTATTAATATACTTACATTCTTTCCTTATCGCTTAGTTAAAGCCAGGATTTGAACTAAATAAATACTAGTTTTAAATTTAGAGAGCGTCTATATTGGACATATATATATATATGTATTAAAAAAACGTGGTATTAGGATTACTAACATCCCTTTTATTCTTATGGTCCATAAAGTCATTTTTAGCGCTATTACCTTTACCAGAGAGGGGAGCGCTATTATCTTCGTTATTACTACTATTAGTAGACTCTACGTCTATGACGTTATCTAGAGTTGTTATATTATTTTCTAATTATACTATCTTCTTAATCCTATACGGCTTAGGGGTATCTACTAACGCTAGCGGCGGAGATAATTAACTTTTAGAAGTATCTATATTGTCCTTTTTAGATTATAGTATTATTTTTGCTAATAGTAGTGATCTTAGCAATACTAGCTATAGACTAGTTGCTATTTTTGGGAATATAGATAGGGATTAACAGTGGGTTAGTTAGGGTGGCATTATTACCAGAACTAGTAGATATTTTAGTGGCGACTAGTTTCTAAACACTAGCTTAAGGCGTTATTAGTATAGAAGTCGTACTATCTAGGGTCGGAAATAGGCCAGCTGTGACCTATATATTTAATAAGGATGTAACTGGATTTAAATATTAGTAATATACTATAAGAGCTAAAATATCTGTAATATAAAGCACTTATATAGAAGTTGGACTTCTAGCTTTAGCATTTATAAACTAGAGTTTATGGCGTCGCTAATTATAATAGCCAGCTTTTTCCTATATTAGGTAAGACTATAGCTATTATAAGGGCGCTTAGTGTTAAAGCCTATAGGCCAAATCTTACTACTAGGTATAATGGCCATTAATATAAGCTCGTCCTAGTATAGGCTAACTAGTGTTTAGTAGGCAGACTTATAAGGCTTCTGCTTTATAATAGATTGGAGATAAGACTAAGCAATAATATAAGCAGCACTAGAATATATTGTTGTGAAGCAAGCCTATAGAGTTACTTAATAAAGTACGGCGAGATCCTACTTAGGGCATTAGCTGGAGGTGCTTTTAATTTATTATAGTAATGCTTCTCTATAAGCTCTGGTGTTTTAGACTAGCAAAAAGGTACTAAGTTAGAATTATTCCTATTGCCTATAAATAGTGTTACCCTCTTTTAGCTTGCCAATTCTAGTCTGACTCCTCCTACTATTTTAATTTTTGCTCTATAATACTGTTAAGCGGCTCCTCTTTATAAATAACTAAATAGGATACTGCTTAAAGGTGGCAATTATTAAATGCTAACGCTTCTATATTGCTGTATATCCTATACTTAATATATTCTTTAGCGCGAATATAATTATAAGTGCTAAGTATATTCCCAACTTGGCCCTAGCTTCCCTATAGTATTGCCGCCTTAAGTTCTAATCTTTTAGGGTTTATCTTATAGAATAATTAGATAGCAGTCTTAGCATTCTAGATAGTATTTATATAGGAGGGCAGAACCCTAATAGCGGGTTAAAATACGGATTTTAGAATAATTAATTAGCGTAATTAGTAAATAGGCGGACCGGTATAGCACTAATAGACTAAGATATATAACTTACTAAACTTAAATATAAGAAAGGATATAATATAAAGACTGCTACTAGTAAAATATTTTGTGAGTTGCTTATAATATAGTAAGAAATATAATATAGAAAAGAGAAGGTTAAGGAGGGTTAAATATTGTAGAAGTAAATAACTAGAAGCCAGAATCGCAATAGTAAGGTAAATTAATTTTATAAATAAGTATAAAAATAAAAGTGAAAGCACACTAACCCTAGATATTGGTAATATTGCAAAAACATATAATTGCCTAAGGGTAGAGGTGTCTTATAACTAGGATCCTAGGAAAATATAAATTAAAAGTTTAGGTAGAAGGTTTGGATATTATAGACAATGTATATATTCTATTCCTTAGGTATACGGCGCAATGCTTAAATAACTGCAATATTCCAGAATCTTATAGTTGTGTAGAGCTAAGTATATGCCCTAGATTTGGGATTAAAGGGAAGCAAAACCTGTTGGTGCTAAGTGCAGCTAGGATATAAGAAGGTAATAAGTTAAGCCTATAATTATTGCAGATATAAGATGCCTTAAGTATGCGATATAGTATAGTAGTATTTATAATATTGCAAAATATGTTAATATAATGGTCAGGTAGTATGCCTTAGGTTAGGGATTAAGGGAACTAGAATTTAGGTAGTGCTGCTAAGAGGCAGGAACTAAGGTTGTAATATTATAACTATTATATATATAGTATACCTTAGGTATGCAATATAGTACGCTAATATTTGCAATATTACAAATCGTACTAACGTATAGGTCTGGTGCTATACCCTAGAGCTAGGTAGTACTACTAAGAGTAGAAACTAAGGTTATAATATTGCGACTATTGCATATATAGTATGTAATACAGTATGCTAATATTTGCGATATTATAAACCTTATTAACGCGTAGGTTTGGTGTATGCCCTAGAGCTAGGTAGTGCTGCTAAGAGGTAGGAAACAAGGATGCAAGGAGGCGATATTGTAACTATTATATATAATATGCCCTAGGTATGCGATACAGCATATTAATATTTATAATATTGCAAACTAAACTAATATATAGGTTTGGCAGTATGTATTAGAACTAGAATTATAAGAAATTGAAATCTAGTAGTATTAATGGAAGATAATTTTAAGGTTAGTAGTTTATAAGAGTTAAATATCCGCAATATTGCAGATATTACATTTTTAGGTGTCTTATTATTGGCGGATTATATAATATCTTATAAACTCCACGCGTAAGCAGTTTGTAAAAAATCCTCTATATATGTTTACTCTACTCCTTACTAACTATAAAGCTAGAAATAATAATATTATATCTGCTTAATATATTACTACCCTAGTATAAGAGTAAGTTAAGCATTAATAAGCCGTAAATACTAGCTAAATCTATAATAGTTACTGCATACTTTATAGACAGAAGATATGGCTAATACTATGCAATCCTATATTCTACTAGTGGCGCGGAACGTTATAAAATAAAATATAAGGATAAGGATAAAATCTAAAGGCAAAGCAATTTTTAGAAAAGGTGTAAATGTAGGGATAAGAATAAACCGGTCTAATTTAACCATTAAACTACCAATAACGGATTTAATAATATACTGGAAATTGCCAACTATAACTAATAAATATCTTCTAAAGATAAGGGCTTTGTATTGCGTAATAATAATATAGCAATTATTACTGCTAATAGGATATCTACCTTACTGTTAAACAACTAAGCTATATGCTGTAAGGTACCTACTATAGAGACCTCTATTAACCAACTAAAACCCCCCCTATAAAAGAGAGGATTGTTATTAACTATAATATCTATTAGGATAGAAGGCTACATAGAGGTTATTGGGAGAGGTGCTAGTAAACTAGTGTAATACTGTGCAACCAAAGATGAGACGTAGCTGTATTAGTAATGCCCTAATCTACCTAATAACGCTAGAACTAAATTCTACCTATTTTAAAGTAAAGCGGAGTATATACTTGCCCTATTCTTTATCTAAGAAAAAGTGTTATAGGGGGCTATTAATTAATTTCTATAAGACCCCTAGCTTGCTCTGCTACTATAAGATTAGATATCTATAAAGAACTTAAACAACTTGTTTTAGAGATATAATTAATTAAACCAGGGTATTATGTCTAAAAAATAGAAAGAATGTATATTATAAGTTAATAAAAGAAAGGATTTAATAGAATAGACTAAATACTATATCTAATATAGAAGTATTGTATAGGTACTATAGTTCTTACTAGACTACTAGCCATTTGCCCTAAATCTTACATATGCCCTAGTCTAACTATTTAACGATAATAATTCACGGATGTATATAGAAGTTTATACTAGCAACTATTGGTAGTACTAGTAGGACCAGCTTCTACCGGGCGCTACTGTAGTATTACTAGTTATTGCGATTAATAAGACCTTACTATCTAAATAAGGTGAAATAACAATATATCTAATATACGCTTTAGTATTTAACTTAGATAGCTAAACTCGCTATATATAGAAACGTCTAGGTATAGTATTACTTAGGTTTATTCCTGTTATAAAGGGGCAGGTTAAATTAAAAGTATACTATACTGCAATGGAACTTATATTAGTCTATAAGTGCTTTAAGCTACCTACCTATATATTACTAACTGATAGCACCTTAAGCGCTAAAAACAATTTCAAAGACTGGTATTTATATTGCCTATATAGACAGAAAGATAAGAGTATGTTACCCTATTATCTTATTAATAATAGCAGACTATAAGAAGTAAGTTATAATTATAGGTATAAAGAATCTTTAATAATATACTATATACTAGATACCACCTAACTAGTAAGGAAATCTTTAGCTAAATAGAAGTTCTATAATTATATAAGCACAAGATAATAAATAGAGCTCCAATCTAGAAGGAATATTAAACAGTTAGACAATGCTTGGGTTTACTTACAATAAAACTTTACCTAGAAGTATTACTTAGTAAATATCTATACCTATATAACTCCTAATATACTACACTAGCTTATAAAAGGGACAGCAACCAACCTAATTAACTGGACTAAGAATCTCTTACTTAAAAATGCAAAACTATAGCAATTAAAAGGGTAACTAAAGTGGTAGGATTTAACTAAAGACTATATTAATACCATGCTAAATAAATAATTTAGTTAAATACTGGAATTTATTGGTATAAAACGGTTTAAAGAGTTTATATTAGTTAGTTAATAGCCAGGCTATCTCTGGAAGGACATAATATAATAGCTTGTAGTGGTACGAGCACCCCATATACCAAAGGAATATATGGGAGCAATGCTATATACTTAAGCAGTCTTGGACTTTATAATGCTTGCATAATACACTTTATATAATAATAATACTATTAGGTATATAGAACATGCACTCTATATTATGGACTAGACAAAAACCGCCTTCTCTAGATTCTACCCATTACACCACGCAATATAGGAACAGCACTTTAATATTCTAAAGCTTTACGCTCTTACCTACTACCCCTACTATATCTATAAAATAGGTAGCCTTACCAATATAGACGTTAAGTATAGTAAGGTTATATACAAACTTCTAGTAAAGGCATTCTTTAACCATATAAATAAGTGCTCTAACTACTAGGAATAATTACTCTACTATAATACCCAGTACCTCCAAATAATGGCAATAGAAGAACTCTATATACTTAAAGTGACGAAACCTTTATCGCTAGTAGATATTGCTGAGGTAGTTTACGCTATAACCCTAATATAACTAGCGGACCTAACTAATATAGGCTGGTTTATTAACCAGAATAATAGATATATAGTGGAAAAGGCTGGTATCCTAAGTAAAATATAGTGCTGGGTATATTAAGTTAAAAATGAAATAGGGCTTTCTGGTTTTATTAAAGCACTAGCTGTATTTTTATAAGAGAATTGTAATAAGCAGGATAGAACCTCTACTACTAATATTTAAATAGATTGTAGAGAAGAGGATTTTTTTAAAGTAGGCTTATACTTTATATGCATCTATAACTTGGTCTAATATTAGAAGCGGGATAGAAAGAGCCTAGACTCTATAGCTAAAGAGTTTATCTAATATATATATAATTAGTAGAGCCAAGGTAAATAAAGACGAGACTATATATAGGTGCAAGAGTATATGTAAACTACTACTTCTAGGCAGATATACCCTCTTAGCGGTATGCTTCCTAGAAAGGCTTAATTAATTATTATAGTTATAGACAAAGAGAGGTTAAACTTATAGGGTAGGTGGCTTTAATATATAGGTGTTTTGGTTAACCTGCTTTATCTTAAGAGTGTAGGCCGCGTAAACGATTTTTACGGTATAGTAGAGGTAGAGCTATGGCAGCAATCTCTTACAAAGTGCTAACAAAGTATTAGTAGATGTTATATTTATAACCTTTTATTGGTGCTCTATAGCGCGTATATAGTGCTATTAAAGCTTGGGTTAGAGCCCCAAAGCTTTATTATTAATCCTTAGGTTAATTTTAATCAGTTTAATATATTATATAATAAGGATTTTCTTTTAAAAGGTAAATAAGCTGCTAATAAATATGCAAAGAGTTAGAGCTGTAAAAGAAAAGCATAGTTATAAATATAGATTTTAATGAAAGCAATATATATGGTATCTACGATAAATGCAATAATAGCAATAATATCTATTTTATAGCTATAAGCTGGCTTATTGCTGCAATATATATAGTATTACGCTCTTTTAGCTATGGCCATTTAAGAATTATACTATTAGCTGGCGTAGTGCTAGCGTATGGCTCTAGGCTTTGACGAATATGGCGGAAAGCTAGCCCTAGGCCCCAAAAACGCTTTTAGCAGAACTAAATTTCCTATACCACTCCCCGTTTTCCTAACGCCAGCTTGGTTTTAGATAAAAAGGTAAACTATAAAGTATAGTATAGTAATAAGTAAGGAGTAAATAAAAAAGGATTGGCTAAAAGTATAGAAAGACTTGCTATAAAAGAAGATTTAAGAATGGATAGAGAGGATACCAGAACATATTAAGAAGATAATTAAATTAGAAGGAGGTAATAAGTATAAAGAGAGGCGTAATAAGAGAAAAAGGAACCTAAATAGAGTATATTAAATAGGCATAAACCTACTAAAAATAGATGCCAAGAGAACCCCCTGTCTTGTGGCGTATACCCCTATAGTCCAATTACTTTTAGCCGCGACCTCTATAGGGAGGTGTCACTTAGGGGGGAGTGGTAGGGGATATGTTCCTACTAGGAGCCTATATATCTATAGTAAATTGCTACAAGTTGCCGTAAATTACTAAAAAATTTCTTAATGTGCTGCATAATACGCGAATTGCTTATATAGGTTAGCAAGTCACTGTAAATTACTGTGAATTGCTTGCGTAGGCTAGCAAGTCGCTGCAAATCACTGTGAATTACTTGTGTAGGTTAGCAAGTTGCTGCGAATTGTCGCGAATTGCCAAAATCGCGACTTGCGCAGGTTTTGCAGACCCCGAATTTTCGGCGCCCAAATTTTTTTTTCCTGATATTGGCCAATATACTCCACCTTCCTTAATATTACAGTAATCTACGACCGCATTAATAGCATTATTGCGTCTGCGTATCTTATCTTCTAGTAATATGCCAGAAAGCGTTATAATTACTTTAATAAGGCGTTTGTATTTAACTAATCTATTATTAAGGTTACTGTTAGGAATTAGGCAAGCGGTCGTTATATAACGCCGCAGCACTAGCGTAGCAAGGAGTTTTAAGCTCCTCGCCCTTCCTTATTCCAACAGAATGAAGCTATTAACTAACATCACTATAACCTACTTAAGTAGTCGTTATTGGTAAGTTAACCTGTGTGACTAACACTAATCAGTGGTTAAATATATAGTCAACCACAGAGCAGCTAGGTTATTAACAGAAGAGATAGTCTTGTGCAGGGGTTCCTGGCAATACTATACTACCTTAGGCTTGCGGAAAACCAGTAACAGAAGTATTACTAAGTACTAGGAGATACTAAGTTGCGTCTATTATACAGAACAATCGCGTTTATAAAGATTTGGTTAAGTACTTTAGGTTAGAAGTGTTACTAAACCTAGGGTCCTAAGTCAACGTCTAAAACGCGTTAACTACGCCTTAAATTGCCTACCTTTTAACAGCAAACCTATAAGATCCTATAAAGCTGAAAATCCTACTTACCTTTAACGTACGATACCCTATCGATTCTACTCCTATTATGGCGTTAACCTACCCAAAGAAGTACGAGAATAATATTAACCCAGAGATATAGGATAAAGACATTAACCCTATAAACGCCAAGCAATAGGACCTAAACGGATTCTTACTATACTGTATAGCATAATACACAGACAGCGAATACAACAATACTATGCTATAGTATTGCATAAAGGAGGACTTTATTAGATGGATAAAGGAAACATAGGCCCTCATAAAGAAGAATATTATATAAGACTTCCATAACTTCCTTTAGGAGAACGGAGTATTTGTCCCTATAGATGGAGACACTATTAGAGATAATATTTAGGAGTAAGTTATTAACGTAAAAAAAGAGCATAAATGGACTCTATAAGAGATTAAGTACCAACTACGTAATATAAAGAAGCTCAACTTACAATGGAATCCAAATAATATACTAATAGAGACACGTTCTAATTCCATTGCTCTAGGCATAAGTTCTTATATACTATACCCATCGCTCCCACTAATTTAACCTATAACTTTAACTACTGCCCCCTAAAAGCAAGTGCAAGACCCCCTTACTTTGCGATTTAATAACCTTTAAACTCTGCTATAGGAAGATTAGGTACTATACTATATTCCATTAAGCTCTACATCTCTACTGTAGCCTATAAAGTAATCCCTACCTTAATCTCTAATATAATTTTAACGTGGCCTAATACCGCTTGGAGGCACCTTAAAAATGCTTACAGAGCTTACAAAACTCTATTTGGACTAGGAGAAGAGGTTTGGCGGGGAACTGTATAATATCCTTAATTTAAAGCTATATATCTTCTATAACTATTGCTAGAAGGTTGGACTGGAACCTAACTAATATTATAACGCTTATTCCGTTATACTTAAGGGCCGCGCCAGTACCTTCTATTATGATTATTTGGCAGGAAAAGGATACGATTTTAACCGAATAATATATAAGATAAGATGCCACTTTAAAATAGAAGAGAATAAGCAGCAGTATATATTAAAGTAGAGAGAGACTACCTTTTTAAGAATTATTACTATAAACCCAGATGCCTCTTAACTTAACTATCTTCAAAAGCTCTTCGATTAACTTTAGATAATTTAGCGTGGTTTATCCAAATTATATTAAGAGGACTTCAGCCTACGCGATTAAGTTATTAGCGTATACTAAGGTGTTAAAGAATATAACCTTACCCTCTTTAATCCTGCAAATACTTATAAAGGAGTATATGCTTAATTAAGATCCTCTATTAGCACCGCCCTGCACTCTTAAGAAGTATAGTAATTTAACGCCTAACCCTAACCTACTTTAATTGACCCGACTAACTAATATAATTATAACTAGACTGATCGCATATATAGTGGCTAGGGTAGGGAATATAGTAGAGGGTATAATTAACGTTGACTATAAAGTAACCGTAGAGGTCCTTATGGAGGTTTATCTTAAAACAATTAACAGAAGAAATGCTATATTTATAAGAAGCCAAATTACTAGTCAACTAGGCACCCTCTTAACAGACAAAAGGAGGTATATAATAAGTTTCGCCAAAGCGCACAAAACGTCGGAAATTGTAAGGTTACTATAGCCTACTTCCAAAGCTTCCTAGTTTAATATAAAGGCGAAGAAGATCTTAAGGGTAAGATTAACGAGGCCAAACAGCTTCTTATAGATATAGAAATTAAGGACTACTCTCCTAACCAATACTTCACTAAGTATGGTAAGGTAGATAGTATATAAACTGTTACTGTTCTTAATAACCAATCTACGCTCCATGCTATCACAAAGTCAGACATCTTTAATAAGCCAAAGGAGAGTTCTATATTCTCCTTTAATAATAGATACTTGGCGAACGTCTTCTATAGTATTATACCAGATACTAGAGCCGCAGGAGTATCTATAGTAGGAGAACCTTAAGTTTAAGCTCTTCAGCAGCTTAATAGCTCTGTTTAGATCAACCAATTAACAGCAGGCTAATATATAATTTGTTTTGGCAAGAGTACTATAATCTCTCTTGGTATAATTAAGGTTAAAACCCCCTTAAGGTATATCACTTTCCACGTTATTCCCGCGAACACCCCATTTCTATTTTATATTAAAGATATAGATAAATTAGGCGTTAAACTTAATAACCTTAAGAATATGCTCGTTTAGGGAGATAATTGGGTGCCTATTATACGCAAATGGGGTTACCCCTAGTTGCTCCTTTATTAACTAGAAAAGAGTGTTGCTTAAAGCCACTTAACCAAGTTAGAGCTACGTTAACTACACCATCGTTTTAGCCACCTATCTATTTACCAATTACTTAGGGTTCTTCAGCGAGCAGGCCATAAAGTTAAGGTTAAGGCAATTAAGTATCTTATAAAGTACTACTATTACTGCCAAATAAACTAGAAGTCCCCTGGCCGATTTAAGTTTACCCTTAAAGATAACTACAACTTCAACTTCTATATTATTATTAATATTATGTATCTTAGCGGTAAGCCAGTACTCTAAGTTATTAACCTCTTAATTTCCTTCTAAGCCGCACGTTTCCTAAAGGATATATTAGCTAGGAACGTATAAAATACTCTTTAATTATATTAGATTAATGTCTACCTAAGACCCCCTAATTAAGTTATTTATAATATAGGAAGGAACTTCTTATCTATAAAGTTTTAGTAATAGGCAAAGGTAATAAAAATTAAGGTCAAGGAAGTCCCTATTAAGGCACATAATAGTGTTAGAAAAGTAGAACGATATCACACGCCATTATAATAAGCATATAAGATTATTTCTTCGGAACTAGAGGGCGCTAGCAAAGAGCTTATCTTATAGATAGCTATTAAGGCTATTAATAATTCCACTAGCCTAGATAGGCTTATACCTATATTACTAGTCTTTAGCGCCTACCCTTAAATAACTAACAATTCTCCACTATCCCTATCCGTTATGCAATGAGTGGAGGCTATTCGCAAAGTAATAAAAGAGGTGCGACGTCTCTACGCTACGCGCCAGGTTAACAACGCACTAGAAATAAGAAATGGCCTAAATACCTTAACTACGCTTAATCTGCCACTCCAATCTAAGGTACGCGTATAGCGTAAAAAGGGAGGATGGTTAGGCCTATATAAACTCATTATAATTAATAGTTAGACTTGCACTCTTTAGATGCCCTATAGACCCACTTAATTCCGCTCAATTATTATTAAGCCCTACTACAGAAACGACAGTTCTAAGCCTTTATAGGATACCCCAGAGGATACCCTAGAGGAGAACTATAATTAACGTACTCTAAAAGGCGACTATAATCCTAATATAATTATAGCAAATGTGCCGCAACTATAACGCGGTAGAGGTTGCCTAAAGGGATCACAAAATTGCTAACACCTTATCAATTTTAAAGAGCAATTTATTACCACTATTAAGAGTGGAGATAAGTTATTAATAGCCTTTATAACAGCTAAAGAGAAGGCTAACTTTAAGCTTGCAAAATAGCTCTAAAAGGAAGGCCATATTATAACTCCAGAAGCTCCTTTCCAAGCATCTAATAAGCAGGAGATTGACGGTCTTATTATAAGAGGAGTCTTTAAATTTAAGAAGTATAACCCTACTAAGTTTAATAAAGTTCGCATCTTTAAGTTAAGAATAGTTAATAAGATTAAGGGTAAAGCTACTAACACCCTATTTAAGAAGTCGAGACTGGTTATTTAAGGTTATAACAATAACGGCAAGAAAGTGATTCTTATATAATCCCCTACAATTTAACGAGCTAGTCAGTGAGTTATTATTACGCTAGCTCCCTCCTTAATAAAAAATAGAATAGCGGTTTATTTATAAGATATTACTCAGGCCTATACCCAATTAGAAACGCGCCTTTAGCGCTTAATACTGGCATACCTTCCAGAGCAAATTCGCTACCAATATCCTAAAGATACAATTATGGTTGTACTTAAGCCATTATATAGAATTATAGAGGCAGGAACTTATTGGTGGGCTACTTATAGCAAGCACTATAAAGAGAAGCTCTTAATAACTACTTCTATATTCAATCCCTACTTCCTTATCACAACTATAGGAACTCTATTTGGAATCATTAGCATGTAAACCAATAATATAATTATCTTAGGAGACGACTAATTTTTAGCTCTTAAAGAAGATAAGCTAGTAAAGGCAAATCTTATAGCAAAGCTAAAGGAAAAGCTTAATTTAATAATACCATTACTTTTTAATAGATGCATCCTCTCCCTAAATAAGGATTCTATTGCTTTACGCCAGAAAGATTAAGGTAAGAAGATTAATATTATTAACATTAATTCTCTAAAGCAAGAATATATAGAGTAATGCGCTTATAGAGCTTATGTTACTTCTATCTATTAACCTAAGGCTTTATTTAATCTCTCTATTACCGCTTAACACCAGGAACCAACTAAGGATAACATCCTTGCCCTAAATAAGCGTCTTTCCTGGCAAATAAACCATCTCGATTGGGGACTACTCTATATGCCTATTAATCCTCCTACCGCTAAGCTCTTTGTATTTGTTAATAGATCGTTTATAAACAATAAAGATTTTAGCTCCCAGCTAGGATATAAGATTATTATCGCAAATAAATCTACTAGAGAGAATAACTTTATAATCTACGGCAATTTTATCTATTAGAGCTTAACTAAGAGCAAGTGTGTTACCTAAAGCGTTCTAGCATTAGAGATATATAGAATAGTTAGCGGAGTTAACATAGCAATTGCAATTAGAACTACCCTAAAGATAATTATAGATTAACTTAAACTCCCTATTATCCCTACAATCGTATACACTGACTTATATTCCCTCTATGAGTGTTTAGTTAAGCTTAGTACCACAAAGGAGAAGCGTCTTATAATCGATATTATAGCACTTCGGCAATCCTATAAGCGTTAAAAACTCTTTAAGATCTAGTAGATTAATGGCTAAGATAACCCAGCAGATGCGATAACGAAGGCAAACCTAAATAAGGCACTAGAGACGTTCGTTAATATAAATACTATATATATATAAGTTAAAGGTTAGGTTAAAAGGGAGTAGGAGATATAGCAATTTAAAAGCAGCCAATTAGGATTTTCTATACCCAGTATAGAAAATCGCTATTAGCTCGCTTACAATTAGCGCCTTGGCGGCCCTAATATAATATCCACCCGCAACTCCAAGTAAGAAAGCACCACGTGCTAAAAGGCAAATTTTAGGACAGCGAGACTTATATTACAGTAGCAATAGTAAGTGAGGAGGATCAATATTTATTACGCTAGTCAAGCAGTATTTGTATATAGATAGCAACCACAAAAGAAGAGTTGCCAGTGTCGGGAATTAGGCAAGCGGTCGTCACATAACGCCGCGGCACTAGCGTGGCAAGGAGTCTTAAGCTCTTCGCCCTTCCTCATTCCAATAGAATAAAGCTATTAACCAACATCACTGTAACCTACTTGAGTAGTCGTTATTGGTGAGTCAACCTGTGTGACCAACAGTTACTTTAACATCCTCGCTAAATTTAACCTCAGAAAGTTGCCGCTTAATATTAATTATAGCTTATTCGTTATCCTAATTCTTCTTAATATTTTCTAATAGCGCACTTCTTTAATGTTGCCTTTTATTTATAATTTCCCAGCTAAGCTTTTAGTATTTTATACTTCCTACGGCTTTACGCTTAAGGCTATGCTTTAGCTTATTTTAAACTTTAATTAAGGAATAAATATATAGGTTCTTATTAACTAATAAGGATTATTCTTTTATTAGGTGCTATAGCCGCCACAGATTAATTAATTGGCTTATTTAGTATACTACTTTTTTTATACTTTTCTTAAGGCTCTAAGCCTTAAACAATTGCCTATATATCTACGCCAACACGCTATAAAAGGTAGTGCTTTAGGAATATTTAAGCGTTAATGTGCTGTATTATTAGGTTCTAGAGGGCGTTACTTATATTACCTAGGTAGTATAGGCGTTAAAAAGGTCTTAGTAGAACTAGCTTTATATAATAGAACTTACTATTTTTATTAAATGCTTTACCTGCGCCGTAAGGGAGACTATATAGGCGTGCAACCTATTAAAATCCTATAATTACGCCAAGGTCCTTAATCTATGGCAAAAAAGTTAAGTATAGTAGAGGCTAGTTAGGTAAGACCTTACAGTCCTAGAAAGTTTTAATTAATTGCTAAAATACGGGGATATTATTTAGGTCTAAACAGAGTGGTAGTAACAATTTATTATGCCTAGGCTTAATATATAGCTTACTAAGATACTCTATAAACATTAGATTAGGGGCTATAAAAGCTTTATTAGCAAAAAAAGGCCTAAAAGAAAGATATAAGGACTAAAAATAAGTAAAGGGTTAAAGATAATCTTAGGAATTAGAAAAGTATTACTAGTTCTCTATAAACGTAAGGAGAGAAATAGGGTAGAAAGGGAATATACACTTCTTTTATGCCAAGATATTCCTTAGTAAATTCAAATATAAACTTAGGCACGATTTTATAAGGCCCGCCTTTAAGGTCACAAATAAGTATAATTATTATATATTGGTAGTATAGGTTAAAAAGAGCTTTAGGTTAACTTATAGTGTAAAGGCCTAGCTATAGTAATAAATAGACTTATATTTAATATCGCCTAACTATATATCTCTTTCTTATTATAACTAAGTTAGTTTTAAAAACTAGGGCGAGATTTTCTATATCTATAATGGGCTTTTCTTACTTCTTATTACTTAAGCTGTGTTTCTTTACCAGTTTTTAAAGTACCTAGAAAAGATATCTTAGCTCTACTTTATTTTACTAGGCTAAAGGGTTAACTAGAAATGTAACTACCTTATATATCTAGCGGGTTAATTTACTAGCAATTTTCCTACTGGTTGTTCTCTTATATATAAGGCGATAGTACTTCTAGTATATACTAAGCGAGCTAAAAAGCTTTGTCCTGTACTATTTCCTACTCCCCTTTTCTTGTTTCTAATTTAGGAGCCAGTTAAATAAGCTATAAAGCAGTTAAAGCAAGAGGACTTAGTATGTTTTCTTAGGGTCTTTCCTTATATAGGTGCAGTATCTAGAAATCGTCAGCTCTAAGTTAAGCCTAAGAAAAAGCCATAGAATAGGTTATTACTTACTAATACTATTAATCTTTAATATGGTTAAGGAGATTCGTACTGCTATTAGCGTAATCCTATATTATAAAATTAGATTCCTTAAACTCTTCTAACTATTTAAGGTAGTATTTTAGTAAATAGTCTTAATCCTTATAAAGCTATATTTAAGCGGGTGCTTTATAAGCATTGTTAGATCTAGTAATGCTATTAGCGTTATAGTTAATGCCACTGTTGGCGTCACAGTTAGTGTTACTATTAGCATTACTATCAGCATTACTATTAAAGATAGTTGGTTCCATCCTGTAGCTATTACCGTCGCTATTTATGTCCATATACTTATTATTAGTAACGTTAGACTATAAGCTACAATTTAATAATTAAGCGCGCCGCATTCTAGGGAGCTAGAAGAGAACTTAGGGTAGTAATAGTAAGAGGGACCTAGAGTGTTACGGCGCTGGTAGAAAACGGTGGATCTTAGCAGACGTAGATTATGGTAGACGCGAGTTACGTGACTTAAGGACCGCATAAAATATCAAGCGGCGCTGCTATTCTTCTCCTTCCTTTCTCTAGCTTTGGATCCTCGTTTATAGACTACCAATTATATAGGCTTGCGCGTCCCTCTTGCCGTGCTTATGCCTTAATTAACTAAGTCGCTAACATTATCTAAAGCTTAACTACTCTTTCTTCCTAAGAAGGAACTTAAATATATCTATAAAGGACATAGAATAGGACCCTAAGGATATTACTAGGACTATAAAGACAGGACAGACCCCTAAGAACTAAAAGAATATAAATAGAACGTAAAACCTAAGAATAGGATATACATAGACCAGAACCCCTAGAAAATAAACAAATACTAAAAATTACCTAATACCCCTACTACTATGCCAAGAAATATAGCAGCTGGCAAAGCTACTATAGGACCCGTAAATACCTCTAATAGTAAAATAGTTGCTATCTTAACCCCCCAGGAAGAGCTTATAGTAGCTAATACTAAAATTAAACGGCTTTAAAAGCTACTTAAAACTAAAGACACTTCTATACCTAGTAAGGAGTTATTAGACACCTAGAGACTTGCTATAGTCCTTAAGACCCTAGCCCAATATATAGTATTAGTATTGTTGCGGTCCACAAAGGTTATAGACGCCCTATTACTTATAAACGGAACTAACCCTATATTTAATAATTGGAAGCTTTAACTGTAAAATAAGCTTAAAGTTAATATAAACCACTTCCCTACTACCCAAGCTAAAATAGCCTACGTCTTTGGCCGTACTGGTAGGGATGTATAAATGCATCTACGTCCGCGATACGCCTAGGACTTAGCAGACCCCTTCCTCTCTAAAGAAGAGATGGTTAACTACCTGTCTTCCATTTATAAGGACCCCTTTAAGACATAAAACGCCCGCCTTAATTATAAAGCTCTTAATATGAAGATAACGGAGACCTTTTTAGCCTTTTAGACCCACTTTTTATACCTAGCTAGCTAAGCCTAAATTCCCTATAAAGACCTAATACTAGACCTCTTTAACAAGCTTACCCTAGACCTATAGCGCGCCGTACTACTAGTTTTTACTACTATATAGACGCTAAAGGTACTTATAGACTACTGCCTAGCTATTAACTAAG
>Ga0307507_10002656_pt1 | contig 36841 bp, 3 predicted proteins | sample 7_EM_MG_FD_207223 | JGI IMG/M metagenome (GOLD analysis project Ga0307507, IMG submission 207223) | Populus trichocarpa ectomycorrhiza microbial communities from riparian zone in the Pacific Northwest, United States - 7_EM | ecosystem: Host-associated > Plants > Roots > Unclassified | place...
TGGCTTTTCTGCATCTGTAGTTGGCTTATAGCCAGTAAGATTAACATTTAAGCTCGTCAACCAGGGTGTAGTTAAAGCTCCATTTGAGTTAATACAGTCGATTAAACTGCTTAATAAAAGGCCTTTAATTAACCACCACTTCTGACATTAATCTGCTTCAATCGTGTCGGCTAAGAGTCTATTACGCTCATTAGTAACGATCTTTTTAGCTTAACTGAAGGCTCGTTCGCATGCAGAGCTCATCGCCGGTATAGAGAACATATTAAGAGCAATCTTAGCAAGCGTTGGATAAAGGATTTGACCGATTTTAAGCCACCAGTTGAGAGGATCAGGAACGACGTCGTTCCGCTCATTGCCGTCTTCGGAACGGATCTTGATGAACTCAAGGCCTGCGTCGTAGTAGCAGTCAAGCTCACTGGCGAGCTTGATACGCTTTTGATTGCGCTTTAAGGAAGTGAGGCTCTCATCTACGACTAAGGACTGCATATTCATCAGTTGAATCGTCGTCAGATTTACAAGGAACCTTCCTGCGTCGTGGCTCAACTAGTTCCTCATCTTCCTCATCTACTTGCTCATTGATATAGTCATCAAATAGAGTCTCCATGCACCGCTCGGCGTGCTTCCACCACTGGGGGAGGAAGCAGTTGATCCACGAACCCTACGCGGTGCTAAAGGAGTTAAGTGACGCGTAGATTGCGGATTTAATAAAGAAGTAGAGGAAGAAGCAGAGGAAGAAGCAGAGGAAGAAGCTCTACTGCCTGGCTGACGCGTAAAATGTAATATACGTTGCATTTTGCATAATGGAGATATTGGGGAAAATGCTTAATTTACTATGGCTAAGCGAGAGATTCCCATAGGTTTCTCATTGCTTAGCGTATAATCTCAGTCGAAGATTTGAATATCCTCAACTTCTACCAAAAGCTTCAACTCACCACCAAATCTTACCACTAAGGCAGCGAGCTGTCAGCTAGCTGCAGTTTTATAGCTGACTGACTGTCACGACTCTATAAGCTCGCTGACTGCTTACGTTATCAGCCTCTTGGCAGCGACGCTGGCAGCGACGCTGACTCTTGGACACACTGCCCTCCTATTAAATCCTTATTACTCTACCGCATAGCTTAAAAAGTTATTACATTTATTCTATAGTTTAGCTTTAAATTAATAAGTATATAGCTACTACTACTTTAAGTTATAAAAAGAAGCTTTAATTAGATTAAAATTAAATAAGTAAGGAGGAAGATATTTAAGCCTAATACTAGTAGTATTATAGAGGCGTTAAACTTCCTAGATTTAAGTAAGTAATAGTATTAAACACCTATCCTTTATAGATACTATATACCTTATTATAATGGATTAACATATTATTTATTACTAAAACTAAATAAAGCTATAGATAAGGCTATATATAAATAAGAACCTTATTCTTTATCCACTTAATAAACATTGGCCCATTAATAGCGCCCTAGTATATTAACTAGCTAGGTATATAGCCCTAATAAATATATACTAGCAGTAAGCTCCATCTTTTAGATCTCTTTAATTCCGAAATTTTCTTTAGTAGACTTATTAATTACCACCTATCTATACTTCGTATCTATTATCTTCTTATTATAAGCTAATTTATTAATAAAGATAAACTAATTATATCTATAGCTACAAATTTAAACAATCTAGTTATCCCTTAGGCCTAGGTTACGCTATTATATAATTATCCTTATAACCTTTCTACTCTATTTTATTTACTTTAATCTAGCCAACAGTATACTTTATACTATTATTATATTATATTTATTATATAGAAACCAGAGTATCTCTTTAAAATAGACGTCTGGGCTATATAAGAGGTATTTAAAAAGGCCCTAATTGGTACACGTTTATTAGTAATATTAATATTAATATTACTATCTAATATTATACATCTAGAGCTTCATCTATAAGCAGTAGTGGCCTACTATTCCCCCTAATTAGTAGATTAATCTAGCTATACCTCTTTAAATTCGCTCTTTAGTATTAAAAAGTAGATTAAGAAATATAGGTCTTAATTTTTATATAGACATTATTATAGTTAAGGTTAATTAGAGCTTATATAATTAACTTCTATTTAGTTAACTAGGCAGGCTTACTTATAGCTTTAAAAAAAATAGGTAATGGCGATATATTAGTATAGAGGATGGGTGGTATTATGCGCGGGTATAGAAAAGTGGTTTAAATAGGTAATGTTAGGTAAAACCTAAGCAGATAGTTATATAGCTGCAAGGTACAGGCGACTCGCCTATAAGGCACGTACGCTGCACATGCCTAGGGAAACCCCTTCCTTACCTTGTACCTCAAACTCCTTCTCCCTTAAGAATTTGTCTGTCTATACAATATACCCTATTATTCCATTATTAAGCTCCCTATCTATATCCTTACCTTATATTTAAATCCTTACTAATCCCTTTAGGAGGATAGCCGGTTTAATTTTTCTATAATCCACAATGCCTCTAAAGATAAAATTGACGCATATACTTAACAATAACACGCCTATAATATAACAGCAAAATACCTTAGGATCTAGTGTAGACAAAGCCTCTACACTAGTAACATCTAAGCCACCTTTTAAATCTTAAGATAATTAGATATCTATAAACGCTAGAGATTAGTTTAACTTATATACCTAGGCTTAATAGGATCTTAGTAAGGTTACTAGCGTCCTACTAAATACTATAGACCCAAAGGAGCTAGATAAGCTGGCTAAGAAAATAACCAAGTTATAGAGCATTATTAACTTAATAAAGCCCTCTTGTTATCTCTTAAGCAAAGAATATAAGTTACGCAGTAGGCGTATACGCTAAACAAATCTTAACGCCCTGGTTAAGAAGTCACTACCTAATATTAGTAGCACTACTTAATAAAAGTTTAACTGGTGGATTACTACGGCTAAGAACTAATTTAAGGTTAATAACGCCAACTATAACTATAAGCAATATACGCGCTGGGCCATTAAAGGTTTTATAAAAGCGAAGACAATTACCTAACTAGTATATTGCTGGCTAGGCGCTAAAAATAAAAATCCTTTACTATAGGATAAATTTAATACTATAGTCTAAGACTAGATTAAGGACCCTATAGTAAGACGCTTTAATAATGCTACTATATACTATATAACTATAATAAAGGAGAACTAGAAGTTCAATACCTTTCTAGCCTATATATATAGCTTAAAGGACCTTTTATTATATACCTCCTTTATTAACCCTAATTAGTAGGTAGACTTTTAGTTCTTATATTTCCTAACCTACCTATAAGCAAAGCTCTTCTACTAGAACTTTGCTGTATAAGTAAAAACTACTAAGGACCTCTTTACTAAAGTCTGCTATATAGAGCAATTGCTTAATACTACAAAGTTTATAAAAGATTGCGTAGTTAGTAGCAGCAGATCCTTGCTCTTAAAGCGCAGTTATAGTATAAGCTTTATAGAGTTAGACTTAGAAGATAGAACCTAAAAAAGGTAAGGCTTTCCCAAGCAAACTCCTAGGGAGACTACTTAACAGCTAGACGGCTCTAAGGACCCCCTAAATACTAGTACTACGCATATATATTATAAGAAGAACGTAAATAGTAACTGCAAAGAATACTAGCGGCAAGCCACTATAGATAAAGTCTAACTATTAGGTAATAGGTCTATTAGTAACTAGTGTCCTTTAACTAGGGTTTATAACCTGCTAGTAACCTACTAGCAGTAATCTATACTAACGGCTTAGATATTAGGTAGTAGGTCTATCTGTAACTAGGGTCCTTTAACTAGGGTCTTTAACCCACTAGTAACCTACTAATAGTAACCTATACTAAGAACTTTATATATATTAGGTACTAGGCCTATTTATAACTAAGGTCCTTTAACTAGTGTCTATAACCTACTAGTAACCTACTAGTAGTAACCTATGTTAACAATATATATATATTTTTATAAAGACTTGGATAATATATACCCTAAATATATACTTTATATAGGTGCATTGCGACCTAATATTAGGTATAAGAAGACGTGGATAATATATACCCTAAACGCATACCTTATATAGGCGTATTATAAGCCAATATTAAAATAGGAAGAGGACTTAGATAACGCATACCCCTATATATATATCTTATGTAGGCGTATCGCGACCTAATAATAATAACCCTATAAGTTACCTTGCTGGCACTAGCTTTACGTGGAGTCTTATACTATAGTAAGTGGTAGTAGTAACTGCCCTAGCTAAAATGGCTTTAAGTGTAACAGGACTAGCCCAGTTACAGTAGGAATATCTTGGTAAAACACTCGACAGATAAATTCTAACGCTTTAACCAAATTCTGCCGAATTCTGCTAGATTCTACCAGATTAATTAAATTCTACCAACGTCCATTAAAGACCGTATACGTATATACGCACGTATTAACTACCAAGACCCCTAAGTATTTAATTATATAATTTTCTTATTATTCCTTTCTTTTCTTTACGCAACGTCTTATATTTAGCAAGAGCTATATACCCATAAATTTAAATAGAATTTATATTATTCCTTTAAATCTTCCCTAAAGCCTCTTCGCGCCCTTATATTATGTTATGTTAAAATAACTACTATTAAAATAGTAAATAAACCCAAATCCCTTTTAATAACTATAAGTATTATAACCCTAGTTAGGGAACAGTTAACTATAATATAATAGTCCTTTACGGACGCTTAGCTTAGTAGTGGACTGCACTAAAAGCCCAGTACTAGCAATTAATGAAAGCACTCCGCGAAGAACTCTATAATGTTAAAGCACTTATATTATTATTATTTATTGCTTAACGTCCGATTTGGATCCCTATTAGGCCTACGCGGACTACTCCTTATATACATATAGGGAGAAAACTCTTTTGAGAAAACCCCGTAATCCGTCTCCCTACCTTTTAGGACTTGCCTATAAGGCGCCTACGAGTTACCTATAGTGCTCTACTACCTTACTTTTTAACCTCCTTGGGAACTACTGCTGCCGTAACAAGCCTACGGACGCGCTAGTATTGTAAACTTTGCTCTACTACTATAGAGTTATTAGGGGGCGCCTATTACTCGCCCCTTTGCCTTTTATTACCATTTCCTTTGCAACCTAAAACTGGTCTAGTATATTTTAGCTAATAAGCCACTAGGTAACCGCCTTAAGACCTTTTTATATTAAGAGTAGTGTGTTATAGTTCTCTGTGCTAGCTACTAAGAGTATAGCTTCTTAGTTAGTATATAGGGGGCATAACAGTATTACGTGTTTTAGTGTCTGTCTTAGCCAGCTATATTTATATCTTAGGCTGCCTACTAGGATACCTACCTAGTAGAGCCAATCTTTTAGTCCTATTATCCCTATTCTTAAGAGTGTTGCTATTATATTTTCTGCCTTTGTTAGGCCTTCTTAGAGCTCTTAAGTATTCACCCCCTATAGCGTTAACTATACTATAGCTTGGGTTTCTCTTACCTAAGTTAGCCTCTGTACCTTTAACTCCTATACGCCTCTCTAGCGTTGGTCCAACCAGTATTATATTACGGAAGATGGTTTCCTAGCGTTCTTTTATACTCTACTTTAGCTTCTTTCTCTTTCTTACTATTGTCTTTACTAGCCTCTTATACGTCTCCCTTTCTCCTCTATATAGGCCTAGGCCTTAACGCAGCACTATTTTTCTTCTGCTTTCTTTACCTGTTTCTTTAATATCTCTTCCCTACTTTAGGGTTGTTGGTTCGTTCTCCTATAAGGCGCCCTAGGGTCCCTCTATAGTTTATTTAGGCGTGTCTTAATATACTTTATAACATTAGAGTTACGTTTACTTTACGCCCTTTACATTACAGCGGCTTTAATATATAGTTATAGGGGGGGAATATTGGCTTCCTTCTTAAGTAGTGCTATGGCCGTTTGCTTATACCCGCCTGTTATACTCTAGAGGCAGGCTGTTTAGACCTTTTAGAGTGGTTTAAAAAGTAATTTAGGGGGGCCCTTTTTAGTTTCTCTAATAGCCTAAACACTAGATCTATATATTATAGTTAGCCGGATAACTACTATATATAATAGGCGTAACCTCTAGAAGTATGGACCCTATATAGAATTAACGATCCTAAACAATGCAATGTACTATACTTAGCCCTTATAGGCCGCTTATACTGTATATGCGCTCTACTAGAGCTTACTATCTACCTATACTCCTAATACCCTTAGGCCCTAAATTGGTTAACCCCTAAAGCCTTAGATATGGATTATATACTAAAGATCTGCAGATTAGTTGCGTTTTTTTATAAAATAGATTAGCTAGTATTTCTTTAGTAAGAATTAAACTCTATATTATCTTGCCCATTCTATATAGGTATTATAGGCTTTCTCTAGTGTTCTATAGTTCTCTACAGCTATTGGCCTATATATAATTAGGTTTATGTTGTTATTAAAGCCTATCTCCTAGGTCACCCCTTTCTTAAAGGTATTAAGTAAGTTGCTTATAAAGAAAAGAAAGAGTATAGGCGAAAGAGGTAATCCTTATAGTATACCTATTATAACTGCGATAGGGGGGCTCTAGTATCTGCTAAAGACTAGTAATATCTCTTTCTGGCCTATAAACCCTTAAATAAATTATATAATTTATTCTAGGAAGCCCTTTACCCTAAGGATATATAGGAGGCGCTTATAGGGTATATTATTATAGGCGCCACTAATATCTAGGCTAAGTATTAATACTATAAAGTCCTTGCGTATAGCCTATGCAGTTTTAATAGTAGCAGCAAGTAGTGTAAGTGCTAATAGTGTTAAGCAATTCTTTCTTGCCCCTATTTGGCTTTATGGTAGTAGGGCGTGTTCCTCTACCATATTTATTATATAGTCCGCTATAACCTTTTCTAAGATCTTGCTTAGGGTGTTTTCTAAGGCAATAGGGCGGTAGCTTCCTAGGATTAAGTAGTCTACTTTACCTTCTTTTTATAAGACAACCGTCATTATAGATCTTCTAAGTTATGGGTAGTAGCCTATTATAAAGCATACTCTGGCTACATCTATAAGCTAAAGTGCTATAAGTAGACCATAGGTCTTTAAGGCTTTGTTTAGAATCCCATCTAGTCCTAGTACTATATTATTTAAGAGGCGACTAATAGTTCTAGCTATTTCTTTAGTTGTTATATCGCTATTAACCCTTCGGCGAGTCACTAGTGTTTCACTAGTAATATTACTAAGGTCTACTAGAGCCGGTTAGGGGAAAAATCTTTCTATAAGGATCTTTACCTTCTTATTATTATTGCTTATAGCCTATAGTTCGCCTACTCTTTATAGGGGTAGTAGGTATAGGTCTTCTGCTAGGCGTCCCACCTTTTTCTTTACCGATTTTACCATAGTCCAAAGGCCCTTATTATAGGGGATGCTTAGGTTAGTAGTATGTTTATTTATAAACTATCTCTAGTTATTTCTTGCTTCTTTTTTTAGGGTATTCTTTAACTAGTTTTTTATGTCTTTATATTATCTCTTATCTTTAGGGTTATAGCTACTTATATATTTCCTTCTTACTCGTCGTTGGCTAGCTATAAGAACCGCGTATTGTGCGAACTATATATATCGCGTATAGGGGCCCGGTTTTAAGACTAGGCAATACTCTTCTAGCCTATTTTTAATCGCTGCCTAGATCCTTTCTAGTCTTTAGTTAATTTCCTTAGGGGTAGCTAATAAGCCTTACTTATTTAGTATTAGGTGGATTTCTTCTAGGTCTTAAAGTTGTTATTTAACTATATTAAAGAAACTGTCTATCTTGAGCTTCCTTATTGCGTATCTTTTACTATTTAGTTGCGCCTTAATATCCAAATCTAGCTATATTTAGATGGGGATATAGTTTAAGGTAAGTACCTATTCTTTTTTAGGGATGCACCTTTTAAGTCTCTAGTATAGGCCATTATCTATAAATATAAGGTTAATTATACTTCTAGCAGTGCCTTATTGCCATATAATTACTCCTAGGGAAGTAGCTAGCTTAAGGCCCCAGATATCTATAGCTCTTAGTAGGCACTCTACCTATTATTTAGCAGCGATATAGATACCCCCCTACTATAGGTGATAAAGGTTTATATCTCCTAATAGGATAGACTTTATGCCTTTAGTTTCCAGTAAGCTTATTACTAATATAATATTCTCTGTTTATGGGACCCCTTTAACCCTAAGGTTATACACATTAATAATTTATACTAATCCCCTATATATCTAGATTGTTATAACTGCAATATCTAGGTTAACTGCTTGCTATAACTATAAGAATAGGCTAATAGCCTTGCTAATTATAAAGCACACATATATAGCTGCTTTTGGTTTGTATAGGAGCTAGAATCCTTAGGGGCAGTATATTAATTATATAGGTATTATAATACGGCTCTTATATAGTAAGGATATAGTGTTTCTCTAGGTCTAGACTGTCTAGTAAGGGCCTTATAAGGCGGTGGTTTGTATTACCGCAGTTATATTATATAATAGATAGGTAGCGGACCCCCAGTAAGGGTCCTTTATCTCTTCTTTATTCCTCGCTTCTTCTGTTTCTACTTTCTCTAAGATATTTAGAACTTCTATCTCTTATATCCACACCTTAGTCCCTACTTATTTTATATAGAGCTTTCCATTCCCGTGTTTTATATTTCTATTAACACTTCTATATCTAAATCTATTATTATCTCTAGTTCTTCCCTTATTCTTACTAGTTAGCTATATACCCTTTATAAGTTAGCTGTAAATATTATATTTACCATATTAAGTCTAATTCTTAATTAACCTAGTCTTAAGCTTACTATAGCTGTCTATAAGGGTCTACCTATAGGGCGTCCTCTCCCTTATATCCCCTATTATAAGGGCGCAAAGAGGCTTTGGGAAAGATTTGAAGGAATAATATAAATTCTATCTAAATCTGAGGGTATATAACTCTTGCTAGGGACAAGGCGTTGCGTAAAGAAGAGAAAGGAATAACGAGAGAATCTTGTAATTAAATAGTTTAGGGGTCTTGGTCGATGCGTGCGCATATACACACGCGGACGGACTTTGGTAGTATTCGATTGATCTAGTAGAACTTAGTAGAAGTTAATTAAGCTGGTAGAATTTAGCAGAATTTGGCTAAAGCTTTAAGTTCTATCTGTTAAGTGTTTTACTGAGACATTCCTACTATAACTAGGCTAGTCCTGTTATAGTATTCCCCCTTTGGCCGAAGGTCCAAAATAATACAATTTTATTATGTTATATTTTACGTTGGGTGGCAGTGTAGAGTTTTACTAGTTTTAATTGTTAAACAGACTAATTAGGATTTTCTATCCCTGGGATAAAAAATCGCTATTGGTTTAGTAAAGGCGGTAAGCTGAACTGATATCTTTGTAGTAGGTTTTGGTAAGGTAAATCTGACTAATTAGATAACTTTAACCGCCAGTTAAAGTTCCTTGATATCTTGCGCGTTATATAACCGTATTATAAGTGTTGTGGTATTCTTTAAGCTCTTTTTAATTTTGAGTTTCCTGCTATTGTGTTTTATATATTTATATTAGGTGGTAGTTATTTGCCTTTATATCGTGTCCATCTAGCCGGAGTAGGCCGTAAAGGATGGTCCTTATGGAATTCTTTTACTAGGGAAGGTGTATTAGTCTTAACTTGCTTATAGAGCTCCTAGGTTTGTATTTTATATCCTTCCCACTTAATAAGAAGTTTAAATCGTTTAGATTATGTTTTCTATTGCATATTATTAATTAAGTTAATAAAGTAAGAACCGTTACTGTTGTTAACAATTATAGGAGGTAGCGGCGGCACTTTATAAGTTATAGGTTCGTCTTTTAAGGGTTATAGCAAGCTTACGTAAAATATTAGATGTATTTTTATCTTAGTTGGCAGTTCAAGCTTATAAGCATATGGGCTTAATTTCTTCTTAATTTGGTATAGGCCTGTAAACTTCTAATTAAGTTTCTTTAAGGGCCGTTAAGTCTTTAGGTTTTGTGTATTTAGGTAAACTATATTACCTTCCTTAAAGTCCTATATAGGGGCTTATCCTTTATTCGTATGCCATTCCTATACCGTTTAAGCGTATATTAATTCACTTTATAATAGTTCCGTTAACTGCTTTATTTAATCAGCGAAGTTATGTGCGTTAATTAACTAAATCCATTTAATTATGGGTCCTATTGTGTTAATTTTAGGTTATGGTTTGAATCCAAGTTAGGGGTCTTGTCCATAGGTTGCGTAGAACGGCGTTATGCCTGTTAATACGTTTATTATATTATTTGCAGTAAACTTAGCTAAAGGCAGCCATTTTTCCCAGTTATCTTGCAGGTAGGAGTAGTATATTTATAGGTATTATTCCATAATCGTGTTTATAATTTTGGTTTGACTATCTATCTCCGGATAAAATGTAGTTAAGAGTTATATTTAAATACTTAATTATTTATATAGAGCTTGCTAGAAGTCTAAAACGAACTGGCTTCTATGGTTAGATATTATTAAATTAGGAAGTCTGTGTAGCTTAAAGATATGCTTAACAAAACATTCGGCTACTAATATTATATTAATTAAGTCTATAGGAATCATATATTACATTTTTATAAGACGGTTAATAACTACTATAATATTTATAAACCTGTTACTGTTAGGCAAGTTAACTATAAAGTTAATTAAGATATCTCGCCATCTTTATATTGGAATTAGTAACGGTTAAAGTACTCCTTACTTCTTTATGTAAGAGGTCTTCCTATGCACGCATATTCTACAGGCTTAAACGTATTTTTATATATAGTTGTGCATTGTAGGCCAGTAGTATGCTTATTAAATAATTTTATAAGTCTTTATACAGCCAGGATGTCCTACTATAGGGGAATTGTATATAAATTTGAGTATCTTAAATTGTAAGGGTTTGGAATTTGGAACTACCATCTTCTATTAATAGTATAGTTAATTGTTATAAATTTCGCATTTAGCAAGTGTAATATCTTTATACTATTGTTTTCCTATTTAAATTGCTTTTATTATATCTGCTATCTATACGTTGTTCTTATATTTGTATTCTATTAGCTTATTAATTTCTATTTCCCATTTATTAATTTCTAATTCGTTTCTGTTAAGTTCTATATTTAGGAATATAGGACGTAGTTTCTTAAAGCGTTTAGGGGGTATAATGGGACTAGCCTAGTTACAGTAGGAATGTCTTAGTAAAACACTTAACAAGATAAACTTGACGCTTTAACCGAATTCTGCCAAATTCTGCCAGCTTAATCGACTTCTGCCAAGTTCTGCTAGATCAATCAAATTCTACCAAAGTCCGTCCGCGTGTGTATGTATGTACGCATTAACCAAGACCCCTAACTATTTAATTATAAGATTCTCTAGTTATTCCCTTCTCTTCTTTACGCAACGTCTTGTTCTCTTAAAAAGCTATATACCCTTAGATTTAGATAGAATTTATATTATTCCTTTAAATCTTCCCTAAAGCCTCTTCGCGCCCTTACATTACATTGCGTTAAAAATAACTACTATTAAAATGGCAAACAAACCCAAATCCTCTTTAATAACCATAAGTATCATATCCCTAGTCAGGGAACAGTTAACTATAATACAACAGTCCTTTATAGATGCCTTAGCTCAGCAGTAGGCTACACTAAAAGCCCAGCATTAGTAATTAATAAAAGCACTCTATAAAGAACTCTATAACGTCTAAGCATTTACATTAGAGACCCTAATACCGCCTATAAACAAAATCAATATAACTGTATCCAAACCTGGCCCGTTAAATACGAACCCTAAACTAGTAATAGTAGCTTAACCTATACCTATAACAAACCCAGTACCTACTATAAAATCAGAAAAGCTTCCTAACCCTTTAATGTTTAATAGAAATTAAAATAACCTATATCCCTTTATAACCAAGCTCCGTCTTAAACTTTTAATAAACTATAACTAATACCCTACTAAAGCTAGCAAGGTTAGCTATGGAATGTCTTATTTAAGCAAAGATGCTATATAAACCATAGACCTATTCTTCTATAATAGCACCTTTATTAATTTCAAAACCTTCGTCTCTCTACTAGAATAAATATATGATAACACCAGCCGCGAACACACCGCTATTACCAAACTTAAAAACCTATAATAACGGAACCGAGACTTTACAAGCTTCTTTTCGGAATTTTTAAGCCTTATTAGCAAACTAGATTAGAATAAAGCCGCTAGAGTTGCTGCTCTTTAACAAGCTATTTCGGATAAAATTAGAGCATAGTTAGTAGGTAGGGAACTACTAAAAGACCTACCTAAATTTGCTATAATATGTTAACAAATTAATAAGGACCTTTAATATAATAAATAGACTTATTCTCTAAAGCCAACTATACCTTATATTTAAAGCTCTACGAAACCAATATATACCCTAAAGCGCGACCCTTCTCCAAAACCTATGCATGACCCTATAGACCTCAACGCCACTTAATTCTACGCACCCTTAGGAACCAATAAACAAAGAACTTAAGCCGCAAATAGAGAATGCTTTGGATGTGGTAGAAAAGGACATATCTAAAGGAATTGCCAAACTTACCCTTTTAAAAAAGTCCGCTGTAGTTCCTCCTAGTCTTTAAATCGCACCTACTTCTTAAATCGCACTCGTTCTTTAAGCCATACTCACTCCTTAACTTATATTTATTCTATAAATTATACCTAGTTATTATAAAGCATTTTACCCTTAGCTAACTTAGAAAATAAATCATCCTAGGGCCAAGTTACGCTTTAGGATAAGAAGTAGAAGAGTATAAGTGTCTAGGCTCTTCTAGCGCTAATATATAACACGACTCCCTTAATATACTTAGCAAAATTCAAACACTTAGAAAATAGAAGGGGGTATAAATCCTTATAGATAGCGGAGCTACTAGTATAGGCTTTATTAATATAAACTACATAAAAACCTAATACCTAAATTTAAAGAAACTTAATAAGCCCTAAAGCCTATAAGGCTTTAACGGCAAACCCTTAATATATAGCAAATTAATACACTACGCTCTTATAAAAATGCAGATAGGCAAACACCTTAAATATATTTCCCTATTTATAACACCCCTAAAGCAATATAAGATAATACTTAGATATAGATAGCTAAAACAATATAACCCTTTAATTAGCTAGGTTAAAGAAACACTAAAGTTCTATATAACCTACTACTAAAGTCATTGCTTAAAAACCCATTTGCCCTACAAACATGCACACAACTATTTAAATTTAAAACAATATAAATTACCCTTGCCACAAACCTTAAACCAATATAATAAAGCTACAACTGCCGATTGCAGTAAAGAATGTAAAGATGTTACATTAAAACCTCTTTAAATTTATATAATATAGGCCACACCCTTTATCTTATTAGCAAAAAGATAAGATTATAAAATCTTTGCTATAACCATAGAAGACATTAAGAAAGCACTAGAACTAAAATAGTATATTAATCCTTAACCTCTTATACCTAAAGAGTACCATAATCTAATTAACAAGTTTAAAAAACAATTTGCAGACTAACTAGCCCCATACTAAGATAAGCACGATTTTAAGATAGAACTTAAGCCTAGTATAACACCAAAGTTTGGTCCGCTATATGGTATATTATAAGAAGAACTGCTTGTAATACAATAATACCTTAACAAGCATCTGGAAAAAGAATTTATTTGCCCTAGTTAATCTCCATTCGCCTTACCCATACTATTCGTTAAAAAGCTAGGAGGAGGCTTAAGATTTTATATTAATTATTAAGCTTTAAACGTAATTATAATTCAAAACCAATATCCAATTCCCCTAATTTAAGAAACACTCAACCATTTAGTAAAGGCACGGTACTTTACAAAGCTTAACATAGTCGCTGCCTTTAATAAAATCCGTATACGTGAAGGAGATAAGAAGTATATAGCTTTTCATATACAATAGGGACTCTTTAAATACCTAATAATGCTATTTGGCGTAAAAAACAGTTCTAGTATATTTTAGCAATACATCAACAATATGCTTCATAAATTCCTTAATATATTCATTACCGCGTATATTAATAATATCTTAATCTACTCGTCCTTGCTTTCTAAACATTGGAAACATATTAGAATAGTTCTTAAACGCCTACAAGATATAGGCTTATAATGCGATATTAAGAAATACAAGTTCCACACGTCCAAGGTTACATACTTAGGCTTAATTATATCCCGCAACGGAATTAAAATAGACCCTAAGAAAGTTGCCGCGATTATAAACTAGGAAAGCCCTAGCAATATATAAGATATTTAAGAATTTCTAGGATTCACAAACTTCTATTATTAATTTATTAACCACTTCTTAGAAATTGCCTAGTCATTGGTAAACCTAACAAGAAAGAACATGAAATTTAAATAGACCACCAAATATAAACAAGCTTTTAACAACCTAAAGCATCGTTTTATAACTGCTCCAATTCTCACCCACTTCAACCCTAACCTTAAATGCATTGTCGAAACAGATTCGTCTAATTATGCACTAGGAGGAGTGTTATTACAATATAATAAGAATAGCGAGCTACGTCCAGTAGCCTTTCTCTCTTAGAAACTCGCCCCTACTAAATTAAACTATAAGATATACAATAAGGAACTGCTTGCAATCGTTAGATGCTTTAAACAATGGCGTCCCAAGCTTAAAGGATTGTTATTCCTAATACGCGTATTAACGGACCACAAGAACCTACAGTACTTTATAACTATAAAACAATTAACGCAGCGCTAAATTTGTTAGGCCAAATACCTCTTATAATTTAACTTTAAGATTATATACCAACTAGGCAAACTTAATTAGAAGCCTAATGCATTAATATAACAATTACAGGACTTACCTATAAACGCTTTAGACAAACGGATTATAAATTAATTACAGATCTTACTACCCCCTAAACGTTTTAAAAAGCTACGTCCTATATTCCTAGATACAGAACTCGACAGAAATAAATTAGAAGTTAATAAATAGGAAATAGAAATTAATAAGCTAATAGAATACAAATATAAGAACAATATATGGATAATAGATGTAATAAAAGCAATTTAAACAGGAAAACAATAGTATAAGGACATTACACTTATTAAATGCGAAATTTAAAACGATCAATTATACTATTAATAGAAAATGGTAGTTCCAAATTCCAAACCTTTATAATTCAAGATACTCAATTTTATATACGACTCCCCTATAGCAGGGCATCCTAGCCATATAAAGACCTATAAGATTATTTAATAAGCATACTACTAGCCTATAATGCACGACTACGTACGAAAATACGTTCAAGCATATAGAATGTATGTGCGTGGAAAGACCTCTTATATAAAGAAGCAAGGAGTATTTCAACCGCTACCAATTCCAATGCAAAGATGGCGCGATATCTTAATTGACTTTGTAGTCGACTTGCCTAGCAGTAATAGGTTCACGAATATTATAGTAATCGTTAACCGCCTTATGAAAATACAACATATAATTCCCATAGACTTAATTAATACGATATTAGTAGCCAAATATTTTGTTAAGCATATCTTTAAGCTATACGGACTTCCTAACTCAATAATATCTAACTATAGAAGCCAGTTCGTTTTAGACTTCTGGCAAGCTCTATGTAAATAATTAAGTATTTAAACACAACTCTTAACTGCGTTTTATTTAGAGATAGATAGTTAAACCGAAATTACAAACGCGATTATAGAACAATACCTATAAATATACTACTCCTACCTACAAGACAACTAGGAAAAATGGCTGCCTTTAGCTAAGTTTACTGCGAATAATATAATAAACGTATTAATAGGCATAACGCCGTTTTACGCAACCTACGGATAAAACCCTTAACTTGGATTTAAACCACAACCTAAAATTAACATAATAGGACCCACGATCAAACGGATCCAGTTAATTAACGCGTACAACTTCGCTAATTAAATAAAGCAGTTAACGGAACTGTTACAAAGTAAATTAATGTACGCTTAAATAATATAGGAATGGCATGCGAATAAAGAATAAGCTCCCGCATAGGACTTTAAGGAAGGTAATATAGCTTACCTAAATACACAAAATATATAGACTTAACGGCCCTTAAAGAAACTCAATTGGAAGTTTACAGGGCTATACTAAATTAAGAAGAAACTAAGCCCGTACGCCTATAAGCTTAAACTGCTAACTGAGATAAAAATACACCCGACGTTTTATGTAAGCTTGTTGCAACCTTTAAAAAATAATCCTATAACTTATAAAGTACCACCGCCACCTCCCATAATTGTTAATAATAGTAACGGTTCTTACTTTATTAACTTAATTAATAATATACAATGGAAACTATAATCTAAACAATTTAAACTTCTTATTAAGTGGGAAGGATATAAAATACAAACCTAGGAAACCTATAATCAGATTAAGGCCGACGCGCCTTCCCTAGTAAAAGAATTCTATAAGGACTATCCTTCACGGCCTACTCTGGCTGGATAGACACAATATAAAGGCAAACAACTACCACCTAACACAAATACACGAAACTCGAATTTAAAAAGAACTTGAAATAAGTTATAACATTTATAACATAATTACGTAATATGCAAGATATTAAGGAACTTTAACCAGCGGTTAAAGTTGTCTAATTGGTTAGATCTGCCTTGCTAAGACCGCTACCTGACGTAAAAATATAACACGCGATAAAAAAAAAAATTATAAATTCTTAACCAAATTGAATTATTTTAAACCTTCGGCCAAAGGGGGGGTACTGTAACGGGACTAGCCTAGTTATAGTAGGAATATCTCAGTAAAACACTCAATAAGATAAACTTGACGCTTTAACCAAATTCTGCTAAATTCTGCCAGCTTAATTGACTTCTGCTAAGTTCTGCCAGATTAATTAAATTCTACCAAAGTCCGTCCGCGTGCGTATATACGCACGCATCAACCAAGACCCCTAACTATTTAATTATAAGATTCTCTAGTTATTTCCTTCTCTTCTTTACGCAATGTCTTATTCTCTTGAAAAGCTATATACCCTTAGATTTAGATAGAATTTATATTGTTCCTTTAAATCTTCCCTAAAGCCTCTTCGCGCCCTTACAGGGGGCAATAAGATCCGTAATTAATTTGTAATCCGTTTGTCTAAGGCATTCGCAGGTAAATCTTGTAATTGTTATGTTAATATATTAGACTTCTAATTGAGTTTGCCCAGTTAGTATATAATCTTAAAGTTGAATTATAAGAGGTATTTAGCCTAATAAATTTGGCGCTACGTTAACTGCTTTATAGTTATAAAGTACTGCAGGTTTTTATGGTCCGTTAATATGCGTATTAAAAACAATAATCCTTTAAGTTCTGGACACTATTATTTAAAGCATTTAACAATTGTAAGTAGTTCCTTATTGTATATCTCATAGTTTAATTTAGTAGGGGCGAGCTTTTGAGAGAGAAAGGCTACTAGATATAGCTCACCGTCCTTATTATATTATAACAACACTCCCCCTAGGGCATAATCAGACGAGTCTGTTTTGACGACATATTTAAGGTTAGGGTTAAAGTGGGTAAGAATTAGAGCGGTTATAAAGCGTTATTTTAAGTTGTTAAAAGCTTATTTATATCTAGCAGTCCATTTAAATTTTATATTCTTTCTTGTTAGGTTTACTAATAATTGGGTAATTTTCAAGAACTAGTTAATAAATTAGCGGTAGAAATTTACAAATTTTAGGAATCCTTAAATGTCTTATACGTTACTAGGGCTTCCCCAGTTTATAATCGCAGTAACCTTTTTAGGGTCCATTTTAATTCCGTCGCGGGATATAATTAGGCCTAGGTACGTGACTTCGGACGCATAAAACTTATATTTCTTAATATTGCATTATAAACCCGCATCTCATAAATGTTTAAGGACTATTTGGATGTGTTTTCAATGCTTAGAAAGCAAAGATAAGTAGATTAGGATATCATTAATATATGCGGTAATAAATACATTAAGGAATTCACAGAGTGTATTATTAATGTATTGCTAAAACGTACTAGGACCGTTCTTTATACTAAATAGCATTACTAGGTATTCAAAGAGTCCCCATTATATATAAAAGGATGCAAATTCGATTAAAGGCAGCAACTATATCAAGCTTTATAAAATATTATGCCTTTACTAGGCGGTCAAGCGTCTCTTAGATTAAGGGGATTGGATATTAGTTTCAAATCGTAATTATATTTAGGGCTTAGTAATTAATATAGAATCTTAAGCCTCCTCCTAGCTTTTTAATGAATAATATAGGTAAGGCGAATAGAGATTAACTAGGGTGAATAAATCCTTTTTCTAGATACTTATTAAGGTATTATTATATTACAAGTAGTTCTTCTTGTGATATACCATATAGCAGACCAAACTTTAGTGTTGTACTAGGTTTAAGTTCTATCTTAAAATCATATTTATTCTAATGTGGGGGTAGCTGGTCTGCAAATTGTTTTTTAAACTTGTTAATTAGATCGTGGTACTCCTTAGGTACAAGAGGTTAAGGGTTAATATACTACTTTAGTTCTAGCGCCTTCTTAATATCTTCTATTGTTATAGCAAAGATTTTATGGTCTTATTTTCTTGCTAACGAAACAAAAGGTGCGGCTTGTATTATACGAATTTTAAGGGGTTTTAATGTATCATCTTTGCATTCTTTACTGCAATTAGCAGTCGTAGTTTTGTTATGTTAGTTTAAGGTTTATAATAAGGGCAATTTATATTATATTGAATTTGAATAGTCTTGTACATATTTATAGGGCAGGTAGTATTTTAAACAATAACTTCGGCAATAGGTTATGCGGAATTTTAGTGTTTCTTTAACCCAGCTAATTAAAGGGTTGTGCCGTTTTAGCTATTTATATCCAAGTATTATCTTATATTGCTTTAGGGGTGTTATAAATAGGGAAATATATTTAAGGTATTTACCTATCCGCATTTTTACAAGAGCGTAGTGCATTAATTTACTATGTATTAAGGGTTTGCTGTTAAAGCCTTATAGGCTTTAGGGCTTATTAAGTTTCTTTAAATTTAGGTATTAGGTTTTTGCGTAGTTCATATTAATAAAGCCTATACTAGTAGCTCCGCTGTCTATAAGGATTTGTACCTCCTTCCATTTTCTAAGTATTTAAATTTCGCCAAGTATATTAAGGGAGTTGTGTTATATATTAGCGCTAAAAGAGCCTAGATACTTATACTCTTCTACTTCTTATCTTAAGGCGTGACTTAGCCTTAGGATAATTCGTTTTCCAAGTTAGCCAAGCATAAGATGCTTCATAACAACTAGGTATAATTTATAAAATAAGTATAAGTTAAGGAGTAAGTACAGCTTAAAGAATAAGTGCAATTTAAGGAGCGGGTGTGATTTAAAGACCGGGAGGAACTACGGCAGACTTTTTTAAAAGGGTAAGTTTAGTAATTTCTTTAGATATGTCCTTTTTTGCCATATCTAAAGCATTCTTTATTTATGGCTTAAGTCCTTCATTTATCGGTTCCTAAGAGTACATAGGATTAAGTGGCATTAAGGTCTATAGGGTCGTGCGTAGGTTTTAGAGAAGGGTCGCGCTTTAGGGTATATATTAGTTTTATAAAGTCTTAAACATAAGGCGTAGTTGGCTTTAGAGAACGAGTTTATTTGTTATATTAAAGGTCCTTATTAATTTATTAATATATTATAGCAAATTTGGGTAGGTTCTTTAGCAGTTCCCTATCTACTAATTATGCTCTAATTTTATCTAAAATAGCTCATCAAAGAGCAGTAACTTTAGCGGCTTTATTCCAATCTAGTTCGCTAATAAGGCCTAAAAATTCCAAAAAAAAGCTAGTAAAGTCTTAATTCCGTTATTATAGGTTTTTAAGTTTAGTAACAGCGGTATGTTTACGGCTAGTGTTATTATATATTTATTCTAATAAAGAGATAAAGATTTTAAAATTAATAAAGGTGCCATTATGGAAGAATGGGTCTATAGTTTATGCAGCATCTTTGCTTAATTAAGATATCCCATAGCTAATCTTGCTAGCTTTAGTAGGGTATTAGTTATAGTTTATTAAGAGTTTAAGGCGGAGCTTAGTTATAAAGGGACGCAGGTTATTTTAATTTCCATTAAATATTGGAGGGTTAGGAAGCTTTTTTAATTTTATAGCAGGTACTGGGTTTATTATAGATATAGGTTAAGCTACCGTTACTAGTTTAGGGTTTGCATTTAACGGGCTAGGTTCACATATAGTTATCTTAATTTTATTTACAGGTGTTACTGTTGGGGTCTCTATTATAAGTGTATTAACGTTATAGAGTTCTTCGCGGAGTGTTTCTATTAATTGCTAATACTGGGCTTCTAGTGCAGCCCGCTACTAAGCTAAAGCATCTATAAAGGCTTCTTATATTGCAGTTAACTGTTCCCTAACTAGGGTTATAATGCTTATAGTTAACGCGTGGGATTCAAGGTCGTTTGCTATTTTAATAGTAGTTATTTTAGACGCAATGTAATATAAGGGTGCGAAGAGGCTTTGGGAAAGATTTAAAGGAATAATATAAATTCTATCTAAATCTGAGGGTATATAGCTCTTGCTAGGGATAAGACATTACATAAAGAAGAGAAAGGAATAATAAGAGAATCTTGTAATTAAACAGTTTAGGGGTCTTGGTCAATGCGTGCGCACATATACACGTAGATGGACTTCGGTAGTATTTAATTAATCTAGCAGAACTTGGCAGAAGTTAATTAAGCTAGCAGAATTCGGCAGAATTTGGTTAAAGCTTTAAGTTCTATCTGTCGAGTGTTTTACCGAGACATTCCTACTGTAACTAGGCTAGTCCCGTTACACCTATAACCCTTATATCCCTATTTAGTCTAGTAATATTACGCGGCATTACTTCTAGCCTATTAAGGCTTGGGATAGCTAGCCTAGCCCCTAGTATTAAAGGTAGGAAACGCTAGAAAGGCACCTATATCCTACTAGCTTATTACCTATTATTTCCATTTATATAACCTAGCGTACAGTTATTCCTATAGCTATTAAGCCCTTATCTTTTATCTCCTGTATTTAATATAGTCTTCTCTCTCCTACGCCTTATATGTGCTTCAGTGGCAGTTTATATATTTTATTTAGTCTTAATTTAAGCAGTGTCTTATATTATAGGGGCCTATATAGTAGCCGCAGCTCACCTATACTGCGTATATAGATTGGGTGTGTCCCTATTATATATAGCGATAGTATTATTCTAGGCGTAGTCTATAGTTATAGAGCCTTGTGTTATATATAAGGCCATTTATAATTATTCCTTTTTAGATAAGAAGTTTTTGCATTCCTGGTATATATGTGCTAATAATAAGGGAGCTATACGTTCGTTTAGTGTCTCCCTAGCGAGTCTCTAGCGACCCTTATATCCTCTTGTTATTCTTGTTGTATGCTTAGTTTGCATTTTCTTAATAAAGCTATTGGATTTAGGTGATCTTAAGTCCTAGTATAAGGCGTTTCATTTATCTTACTATCTTCTATATAATTGCTATATTATCTACCTAGCGTCCCTTTTCTACCCTAAGGCTTATGGGAACCGCTGGGACTTCAACTAGGTAATCCTCGCGGAGTACTTTTATACCAATACGTTCTCCTAGCCTGTCCCCTACCCTTATGGCTCGTTCCTTTACCTATTGATCCTTTAAGGTAACTCTAATATCTCCGCTCCTAAAGTATTAGACTGTAATAGTGTTGTAAACCTCTTTACAAATCTCTATAAGGACTTTTATTTCTAATTGTCCCCTAAGCCCCTCTGCTTTTTCTATGTTTGGTTATATTATGATTATATACCCGGTTGTTGTCTTAAGGGGACTGCTTATAATATAATAATACCTTAACAAGCATCTAGAAAAAGGATTTATTTGCCCTAGTTAATCTCTATTTACCTTACCTATACTATTTATTAAAAAGCTAGGAGGAGGCTTAAGATTCTATATTAATTATTAAGCTCTAAATATAATTACGATTTAAAACTAATATCTAATTCCTTTAATTTAAGAGACGCTTAACTATTTAGTAAAGGTATAGTACTTTATAAAGCTTAATATAGTTACTGCCTTTAATAAAATCCGTATATATAAAGGAGATAAGAAGTATATAGCTTTTTATATATAATAGGGACTCTTTAAATACCTAGTAATGCTATTTAGCGTAAAAAACGGTCCCAATATATTTTAGTAATATATTAATAATACGCTTTATAAATTCCTTACTATATTTATTACCGCATATATTAATAATATCTTAATTTACTTATCCTTACTTTCTAAATATTAGAAATATATTAGAATGGTCCTTAAACACTTATAAGACGCGGGCTTATAATATAATATTAAGAAATATAAGTTTTATATATCTAAGGTTATATACTTGGGCTTAATTATATTCTATAATAGAATTAAAATAGACCCTAAGAAAGTTGCTATAATTATAAACTAGAAAAGCCCTAGCAATATATAAGATTTTTGAAGATTTTTAGAATTTGCAAATTTCTATTATTAATTTATTAACTACTTTTTAGAAATTGCCTAGCTATTAATAAACCTAATAAGAAAGAATATAAAATTTAAATAGACCACTAGATATAAATAAGCTTTTAATAATTTAAAACGCCGCTTTATAACTACTTTAATTCTTACTTACTTTAACCCTAACCTTAAATATACTATTAAAGCTAACTTGTCTAATTATGCGCTAGGGAGAGTGTTGTTATAATATAATAAGAATAGCAAACTATATCTAGTAGCCTTTCTCTCCTAAAAACTCGCCCCTACTAAATTAAACTATAAAATATATAATAAGGAACTACTTGCAATTATTAGATACTTTAAATAATAGCATCTTAAACTAGAAGAATTATTGTTTTTAATATATATATTAACGGACTATGAGAACCTATAATACTTTATAACTATAAAACAATTAATATAGTGCCAAATTCGTTAGGCTAAATACCTCTTATAATTTAACTTTAAGATTATATATTAACTAAGCAAACTTAATTAAAAGCCTAACGCGTTAATATAATAATTATAGGACTTACCTATAAATGCTTTAAATAAACAGATTATAAATTAATTATAGATCTTACTACCCTCTAAATATTTTAAAAAACGATGTCCTATATTTCTAGATATAGAACTTAATAAAAATAAATTAGAAGTTAATAAATAGGAAATAGAAATTAATAAGCTAATAAAATACAAATATAAAAATAATATATAGATAGTAGATATAATAAAGGCGATCTAAACTAGAAAATAATAGTATAAGGATATTTTACTCGCTAAATGCGAAATTTAAAATAATTAATTATACTACTAATAGAAGATAGTAGTTCTAAATTCTAAACCTTTATAATTTAAAATACATAAATTTATATATAACTCCCCTATAGTAGGGCATCCTAGCTATATAAAGACTTATAAGATTATTTAATAAGTATACTACTAGCCTATAATGTACGACTATATATAAAAATATGTTTAAGTATATAGGATATATATATATGGAAAGACCTCTTATATAAAGAAATAAGGAGTACTTTAACCGCTACTAATTCTAATATAAAGATAGCGTAACATCTTAATTAACTTTATAGTTAACTTACCTAATAATAATAGGTTTATAAATATTATAGTAGTTATTAACCGCCTTATAAAAATACAATATATAATTCCTATAGACTTAATTAATATAATATTAGTAGCCAAATATTTTATTAAGTATGTCTTTAAGCTCTATAGACTTCTTAACTTAATAATATCTAACTAAGGAAGCTAGTTTATTTTAGACTTCTAGTAAGCTCTATATAAATAATTAAGCATTTAAATATAACTCTTAATTATATTTTATCTAGAGATAGATAGCTAAACTAAAATTATAAATATAATTATGGAATAATACTTATAAATATACTGCTCCTACCTATAAGATGACTAGGAAAAATAGCTGCCTTTAGCTAAGTTTACTGTAAATAATATAATAAATATATTAATAGGCGTAATACTATTCCACACGACCTATAGATAAGACCCTTAACTTAGATTTAAGCTATAACCTAATATTAATATAATAGGACCCATAATTAAACAGATCTAATTAATTAATATATATAACTTTACTAATTAAATAAAGCAGTTAACGGAACTATTATAAAGTGAATTAATATATGCTTAAATATTATAGGAATGGCATATAAATAAAGGATAAGCCCCTATATAGGACTTTAAGGAAGGTAATATGGTTTACCTAAATATATAAAACCTAAAGACTTAACGGCCCTTAAAGAAACTTAATTAGAAGTTTATAGGCCTATACTAAATTAAGAAAAAACTAAGCCTATATGCCTATAAGCTTAAACTACTAACTAAGATAAAAATATACCTAACGTTTTATATAAGCTTGCTATAACCCTTAAGAGATAATCCTATTATAAGGGGACTTTGTAGATAGGGGGCTATAAGGACACGATTATAGAACAGGATAGATTGGTAAGAGAGACGAATCCTTAAGAAGGTAAGGCCTCTGGAATTGTGGAGACTATATACTACAGATATATACCTCTAGCACGTAACCGGCGACCATCTAAGGGGCGTCTAGAGGTTGTCCTAAAGGCAACCCAAGGTGTCTATAATAATATCCCTTACATTGCCCCCCCCCCCTTCTTGTGGTTAGCCCCTAATCGCCATTACCTTATAGTAGGGAGATTATAAGGGCTCGTCCTAAAAGGGGTTTGGAGAGATATTAGGGAGATGTTGGTATGCTACTATATATTATCTATCTATCTAACCCTTGCTTTGAACTCCTAAAAACCTTAATAAGGAAAAAACATAACTGGAGAAAAGATGTAAGGATTGCTAGGAGACCCCTTAGAAGCCTACTGGAAACATACTAGTAACTACCTAAGCTAACTTAAGGATTTTTATACAACTCTACTTCTAAGCCTTTATACCGGTTTGTAATTAATCGCGAGTATTATAGGCAATTTGGTGTTCCTAATATGGTTCTATAGAACCTTTTGGTATAGGATTTAACGTATAGAGTTTTGGCTTACCGTTATCTTTAACCTTTAAGATATTAATCTATAATCCTTTCTCGTTAGTTCTATGCTATATATTTAGTGTAGCTCTACTGCCTAGCAAACAGAAGGGATACTTTACAATAGCGCCTCTAGCTATTATATGATTTGTTAAAAACATCTATAACGTTATTCTTTAATACCGTAGTATCGTTTTAGGTATAATTTCACCTATATGCGTCTATAATTAACGTCTTAATTGCCTTCCCTGGCCGCGTAATCAGTTTTTGTAAGGAAGTAATAACTAAATAGCTTATACGCGTGTTTCCTTCCTTCTGAATTATGCTATTATAATGGAGTTATATTGGTAAGGTTGCGGCTATTTATCGGAAGGGTATTGGGAGGTGAAGTATAGAGACACCTTGCTTATTAAGCTGCTCCTTTTCTTTAACACCTTACTTCCTATTATCGCCCTTTGTCCAAATTTGGACGTATCTTTAATATATCATTAAGATTTTCTTTTTTTTCCATTATTAATTTAATATGCCTCTTTGTTCTCCTACTAACTACTCTTCTAATCCAATTCTATAGCGTATTCTGGCCTTGCCGCTGTATATAGAACCCCAACCTCCGCTGACCCGTAACTAGTACCGGTCCTGCCTAAATGACTTTATATACACGCCCTTAAAAGACCAGAAGTCTAATAAAAAGATTCTGGATGCTTGTAATAAGACCTACTGTATAAGGTCTAACACCTTTAGTTCTTATAATTAATGCATGCGTACTAGGAGCGGTAGTTACATTAAGGTGAGCTTTTCTATCCTTAATAGGTTTCCATTGCTAACTTTAGGCTTTAATATAGCCTAGGCCTAAGTAGCGATAATCCTTTAATGTCCTTAACTACTATATTGCCCAGGCTCTCTCTTATTCTAGCGCCAACGCTAAACGTCTGGGTTGAATTTAAGACTATGCTATAGCCATCTACACCGCCTATAATTCCTAGTAAGCTAGCCAGTAACGCCTAATAAGGGAGTAAGGTTGGTATACTAAGGATAGGGTAAAGGATGGGGGTAATAAGAAGAAGGTCGCCGTTTACCACAAGAAGGAGTTTGTATATACGCGTTAAGTTTCAAAAGAGCACAATATAATGTGGTATTAGGTAGGTTACCCTTTAGGTACCTAGCAGATAGGTAACTAATAATTACTATAGCAAGGTCTTAGTGGTTCTGGTCTTTGCCAGCCAGCTAATATCTCTATTTATTTTGGGCTTAAGTGTATCTTTATTAACTATAAGCTTACGCCTTAAGAACTTTATTAGTACTGGTTTGGGCCTAATATTGGTGTTGAGTATTTAAGGATCTCTACTCTATCTATACCTTATTAGCCTGCCCCCATTTTTATGCCTACCTATACTTCTACTAAGGGATCTGGATCTGGATCTTATTCCCATTAGCTATTACTTAGTAGGCTAATAGATACTAATCCTACACCTAGGGATAAGGCATAGTGGCTTTTAATTTAGGTATTTGGGATTAATTCTTATATATAGTAGCAATTAGGAAGGCCTTGTAAAGTATTTAGAAAGGTATAGGAATACTATTCCTAATATAGACTAATAAATAGGAATATAATTCTAGTAAAATACCCTATTAATTCTATACTATGTATATAAAAAGGCTAAGGACCTATTCTGCCTTAGGCTGTAGCCCTAATTAATTTTTATAGTTTCTGGAGCTTATCTGTTCTATATCTAATTTAACCTATTTACTCTTTAGGGCCTCTCTTAGCCTACCACGAGCTTTTTTTATAGGTTGCGATGACACTATAGTATTAGAGCGCTTTCTATAATTTGTAGATTATGGACCTTAGTTCTAATATTCTTTTAGAATATCTTTATAATAATTAAGGTAATCCTCTGGTTTCTATATAGAGTCCTTAATAGGCCAGCCTAGCTATTTAACTTTATATTAAAGCTTGTTCTTGACAGACTTATGGCGTAGTATAGCTTTAACCTTATACCACTCGCCCACTACTTTAGGGTGTTTAATTGGGGCTGGATGGAAATTCTTTTCTAGTAGTGGTCTGTGCTATGGCTCCAGTAGATTTACATAAAATACTAGATATATATAGGCCATAGATGGGGGTAGCTGAAGATGGTAGACTAGCTTACTAATTTATTCCTTAATTTAGAAGGGACCTAGGTATCTTATATTAAGCTTCTTTAATAGTTAATGGGTCTTAATATTTGTTGAATATAATAGAACCTTATCGCCTACGCTGAAATGCTTGTCCTAGTATTTGCGGTTGTACCAAAGTCTCTACTGCTCTTGCGTATCTTGTAGGCTCTGCTTTATATACTTCTATTACTCCTTCTATTCCTTAAGGTATCCTTATACTCTTTGGTGGATGTCCTTAGACTTCCCAGTAGGATCCTATAATTAATTATACGGCCTTAGCTAGTAATTGTTGGGTATACTATTAAATCCTAATAGTTAGACGCTATAGGCAATCTAGATTAGTGCAAACTAATGCAATGCATGTTGTTTTAAGTTATAAGCGTACTCCGCGTATAGAAGTAGCTCGCACTAATTATCTTGCTAGTAGTTTAAATATATTCGCAGATATAACTCCAGTTCCTAGTTCTGGCGTTTTGTTTGCCCATCTATCTATAAATAGAAAGCCGTACTATAATAATGGTCTATCTTTAAATAAAAGTATAGATCTGACCAGTACTGGCTTATAAAAACACTGCCCCTATTAGTAATAATAGAGTATAGTTAATCTACTTTAAGAAAGTATTTCTCCTTAATTAGGTTTATAAGCGCTTATGCGTTAATTGTCTTGTTAATAGGAAGGTATTAGACGTACTTTAAAAACCTATTAATAAGTACTAGGACCGAATTGTATGTTTATTCTTGCCTATCTTTTAAGGGTGGGAGATCCGTAATGAAGTCTATAGCGTAATGTTGCTATGGCTTACTGGCAGGGGGAACTAATTTAAGTAAACCCTATGGCTTGTGCCTTTAGATTTTGTATACTTAACACTTCTTATAGTGGCTAATATACTCTTTTGCTTCCTACTTAAGCTTTAGCCAGTAGTATTTGCGTTAAAGTAATTCCACTGTTTTAACTTAACTATAGTGGCCGCCTAGAGGATTATTATGATTCCTTATAAGGATCTTCAGCTATAGATTTACTTCTTATAGCACCCAAACCTTGCTATTTCTACACAGTAGGCCTATTAGGTCTAGTTCCCAATTTTAGCACCTTTTAGCTTCCTTTCCATTATGTTTCCGGTCTACTTCCGTATTAAAGATGGTATAGGAGGCGTCCCTCTATTGCACCTTACAGATAAGATCCATTAACCTTTTAGATAGTTCCTAGGTAAAAACTGTTTCGCCTTATACTGCTCTAAGTATAAGACTAGATAGTACCATGGATCTTATAACTTCTTAGTACACGTGCGTTAGGAAGGCCGCTACGAGGTTAAAGTCCTTTAGTTATTATAGGGCTTTAGGTTCCGATTACTCTATGGCTTTGCTTTTAGTTTAAGGGGATAGCTTAGTAATTAAGGGTAGTATATTACTAGGTTCTGAACTTATGTTAGGGATGTCCTATCTAGGTATTTTTGGACTTTTATTAGTAACGGACTGGGTACCAGCTGGAACGTTAGTAGAGACTAATAGGGTTTGCACTGCCTAAGACTTAGTGCGTAGAGCTATAGGTACTTAAGCATTCTATACCTAGAGCTTATTCTGTAATATAGGGAGTAAGATATCTATTATCTGTTTTCCTTCTCCTGTTTTAAAGCCTTTAGTATAGTCTAGCCGTTATAACGGTCTGTTAGTAGGGTTATTTTCCCCTAGCTTATATTTAATCTTAAAGTTAAATCACGTGAGCTCCTCTACCTATCTAGCTTGTTAAGGTATAAGCTCCTTTATAGTTATAAAGTAGTGTAGATTATAATAATCTAAGAGTACATAAGTGGTATAGCTTGTGTGCTTAAGGTAGTGTCGCCACTATTTAAAGCAGTTAACTATAGCAAGTAGTTCCTTGTTGTAGGTATAATACCTAACTTTAGGTCCCTGGAATTTTCTGCTATAAAATGCTACCGGTCTTTAGTGGAGCTGGGTAGCATCCGGATGCCTATTAGGTTGTAGTAGGATACTAGCAAGGGCAAAATTTAATGCATTAGTAACTATTATTAGTGGCTAATCTGGGTTAAAATGCCGTAATAGTAGAGCTTTTATAAACTTTATATATAGTTCCTAAAAGGCTTCCTAGACCTTTCTGGGCTATATCCATAGTTTATACTATTTAGTTAGTCCCTTCTTGGTTTTCTTCCTTCCCGCCTTTAAGCTTTTTGCTTCTTAGGCCGGGTCTTAAAAAGCTTTAGTAATGTGGTTAGATAGGTGTTAGGTAATATTTAAGTAGTTATAGATAAAGTGCCTATAGAAATTAGCAAAGCCTAGGAATACTTAAACATCCTAGTAGCTCTTTAGCTCCGGCCACTCTTAGATTGTCTGCACTTGTACTAGGTCTATAACTATACCTATAGGCGTTATAATATAACCTAGGAACTTAACCTGCTTGGTGTTAAAGATATACTTTAATGCTTTAGCGTAGAGGCCCTAATTATCTAAGCGTTCTAGCACTTTATAGATGTATTGCTCGTGCTAATCCTTATCTTCTAAGTAGATCAGAATATTATCTAGGTAGATAATATATATGCGGTTAACTAGTCCCCCTAAGGCTCTATAAATATATAATTAAAATGTTGTAAGCGCATTGGCTAGCCTAAAAGGCATTACTATATACTTAAAGTGGCTATATTAGGTTTTAAAAGCGGTCTTCTACTTATCCCCTTCTTTAATACGGAGCCTATAATAGGCGTCTTATAGGCCTAGCTTTGTAAGGATCTTTACCCTAGATAGTTAATCTAGCATTTTACTAACTAGTGGTAGTAGGTAACGGTTCTTAATTATAATCTTATTAAGACCGCGATAGTCTATATATAGCCTTATAATCCTATCTGGTTTTAGGACAAAGAGGATTGGCGTGCCTACTAGCGACTTACTAGGCCATATCCATCCCTTTTCTAGTAAGCTATTAAGGTACTTCCGTAGGATCTTAAGCTCTTTGTAAGAGAAGTTATAAATAGGAAGATTCGGTGGTTATTTACCTTCTTCTAGATTAATTACATGATTATATTCTAAGTTCCATTAAAGGACTTTTGCTTACCTACCTAAAAATACCCTTAGTAAGCCCCTTAGGCCTACTAGGATATTTAATAAATTAGGGTCGCGTTTATCCTCTATATTATTATCGGGTAGGTCCCGGAGGTCCTTTAGGACGCTTACGGGCAGCGTCGCGCGCTATAGTGGCTATTTATATATAGTTGCCACTATATATTGGACAGTTTTATGCGGTAGCTAGTGGAGGGTAGGGAACTCTTTAACACAGCGTTTAAGGTGTTATAGCATACTCTCTGCGTATTGCTTAAGCTAGAGTAACCTATGGTAGTGGAAGTATCTTATGGGATTTTTAAGATCGCCGCCTCCCTATAGTGTCTTCACGACCTGTCCGGTAGTTCCCCGTAGGGTATCTATTATAAAAGGGTTATTGCCTATGCTAGGCTCTATACCTATCTTGCTATAGAATAGGGGTTGAATCTAATACTCCTTTAGGTGTAGGGTGTATACTATTTCTCCTAGAGCTATATCTTCTAGGATATCTTTTAAGCTTATTAGTAAAATACGCCCTTCTAATTCTTTATTGTTCTATTATTTAAAGGCTCCTGTTTTAAAGCGTATCTTAAGATCTACTTCCGCAAGCTAAGGATATCCAAGAATAAGGTTGTAGCCTATAAAGTTAGCTGCCCAGAATGGTTGCAGGCCGACCACTTTAGTATAGTTATATATATTAGCTACTAATACTATAAGCTTATAGGCACTGTGTAGTTTAATCTAATGCTTATCTAGGAACCCTGTAATAGGTTTCCGCCACTTTAGTAATAGGATAAGCTTATACTCTTTTACTAAATTATATTATATAAGATTGATTTTGGCGCCGCTGTTATATAGTGCTTAGAACTAACATACCTCGCCTATAGGGAGTACCATTTCCAGCTTAATAGCAATATAGAGAGTCTCTCCTTCTATATCTTGCCCTAGTTACAGCTAGGAGAGGTCCGCGACTAGGGCTTTTCTTTTTTTAGATTATTAGTACGGTTATTGCCCTATTTGTTTTTCTAATTAGGTTTACCTCCGGAGAAGTTTTCTCTTAACTTTTTAGAGTGTTCCTGTAAGGGTGCCAGATGGGTGTTAGGTTGGCCCTAGGAGTCTTTCCTATTACTTAAAGTCCCTAACTTTAACCCTTTTGGATTTCTCTTTAAGAACGGCTTCTTTAAAGTTTAGGTCTGCCCTATATTGCTACTAAAGTGCCCACGTTTCTAGTTACCCCCTGGCTTCTTACTAAAAGAGGTCTAGTTCCTTACTATATCCTTAGCGTTTAGAACCGCTCGTTTAAAATCCGTATATATAGTAATCCGCGATAGGGCTCCTACGCGCTTTATTTTATTATAAATGGCTAACTTAATTCTAGCCTAGATAAACCCAATTTTCTTTTTCTTATAGATGCTACCGTCCTTATTTTTAAAGGGCTCTAGATTTATTAGTTAAGTACAGGTTTCTATAAAGTTTATAAACTAGTGGAAATTGTGGCGGTTAAGCTATATCCTATTCCAGAATAGTTCTATGTAATTATATTATATAACATACGGGTCTTAAGTCCACTTCTTTAGAAAGGTTTACAGCTGCGGCTATATAGTAATTTGCTCTTTATTAAGCTAATTTAGTACGATCTAGTTTAGGGATTAATCTTTGATTTTGCTAATAATCTAATAGGTACGCTCTTTGGTATTATCTTATATTATTAGCATCTTAAAGAAGTTATCTATTTTACAAACCCAATTGTCTAACTATTGGGCGTTGGGTCTCTAGCAGAGTTCTAGACTACTAGAGGCCTTAGCCAGTTAGTCTATATCCTTTTTCTATTTACTATATAGATACCTCTCTAAGTCTTCTATACCTCCTTAGGTAGGTACTAGGTATCCCCTAGGAGGCCCTTAGCCTTGGCTAGGTTATAAAAGATTTTATCTAGCTTAGATTAAGCTCTGCTAGATCTAGACCTACCCCTAGAGGTTTCTAATATATTTATTAGTAGCTCCTTCCTGCATGGCTTTTAAGAGCCTTACGGCAGCTTCCTAATATCCTCCTTAAAAAAAATTGGTGTGGGGCTCTTAACTTTCTAACCTTAGACCTAGGGAAGCTCCGGCTATAGAGGTAGTGTTAGTACTAGTAGCTAATATAGGTTTCCCTATAAGGCTTAAGTTTTAAGTTAGTAGTTAGGTTAAATTGCCTAAAGGGGTAGGCCCGCTTAGCTTATAAGTAGTCTATATACCGCCACTATACTAATTATAGGCCGGTGGTCTTCTGGGAGGGTTCTGATTGGGTCCCTAATTAGGCGCATTAGTGTATTCCTCTGGCATTTCTGGTTTAGGGGAAGATTTTAGGGTTGCGTCTGGCGCTTAATCTTCTAATTGGCCTAAGTAGGGCTAAAGGGGTTCTGGCTGCTTTCTAGTAGTATTGCGACCGTTATAGAGGGTATCTACGTTTTCCTTAGCATTGCTAGTAACCGTAGGTATGCGAGAGTCTTTAAGCTCTTGGTACATCTGGGTGTTAGGGCTTATTTAGCCGTCTTGCCCAGAGGTTTATATTGTTGCAATCTCTCGCTATCAGAGGGACCTTCCTGCCTTAGCGCAACGGCTGTCCATAAGGTATTTGTGGAGTTTCTATTTAGGTTATCGCGAGATTTTAAGGGAGGATAGTAGATATAAACAAAAGATATAAACAAATAATCTGGTCCTTAAAGCTAGCTGCCCTTCCGGATAGAGTAGGAAGGATTTAAATATAAGGGGACTTTGTAGATAGGGGGCTATAAGGACATAATTGTAGAACAGAATAGATTGGTGAGAGAGACGAATCCTTAAGGAGGTAAGGCCTCTGGGATTGTGGAGACTATATACTATAGACACGTGCCTCCGGCACGTGACCAGCAACTATCTAAGGGGCGTCTAGAGGTTGTCCTAAAGGCAACCCAAGGTGTCCGCAATAATATCCCTTATACCTATAACTTATAGAATTCCACTGCCACCTCCTATAATTATTAACAATGGCAACGGTTTATACTTTATTAACTTAATTAATAATATCTAATAGAAAACACAATTTAAATAATTTAAACTTTTTATTAAATGGAAAGGATATAAAACATAAACCTAGGAAACCTATAACTAGATTAAGGCCAATATACCTTCCTTAGTAAAAGAATTCTATAAGGACTATCCTTTGCGGCCTACTCTAGCTAGATGGATATAATATAAAGTTAAATAATTGCCACCTAATATAAATACACAAAACATAATAGTAGGAAACTTAAAATTAAAAAGAACTTAAAATGTATTGTAACGCTTATAACGCGGTTATATAATATATAAAATATTAAGGAACTTTAACCAGCGGTTAAAGTTATCTAATTAGTTAGATTTGCCTTGCCAAGACTGACTGCAAAGATATTAGTTCTGCTTACCGCCTAAACTAAGCTAATAGTAATTTTCTATGCCGGGCATAGAAAATCCTAATTGGTCTATTTAATAATTAGAACTGGTAAAACTTTATACTACCACTTGACGCGAATATATAAAATGCAATAATATAAAAAACAATAATATAAAACATAATAAGTTATAAGTCTTAACTAAATTAAATTGTTTTGGACCTTTAACTAAAGAGGGGGTACTATAATGGGACTAGCCCAGTTATAGTAGGAATGTCTTAGTAAAACACTTAACAGATAAATTCCAACGCTTTAACCAAATTCTGCCGAATTCTGCTAGCTTAATTAACTTCTGCTATATTCTGCCAGATTAATTAAATTCTACTAAAGTCCATTAAAGACCACGTATGTATATACGTACGCATTAACCACCAAGACCCCTAAGTATTTAATTATATAATTCTCTTGTTATTCCTTTCTCTTCTTTATGTAATGTCTTGTATTTAGCAAGAGCTATATACTCTTAAATTAGATAGAATTTATATTGTTCCTTTAAATCTTCCCTAAAGCTTCTTCGCGCCCTTATATTAAGAAACACCCCTAAGTTACTAGTCTATCTATAAAGTATAAGGGACGCCTTTATACGCTCTATACGTAATTAGTTAACCTAGAGGTAGGTTTCTACTAAAGACCCTTAAGCAGAAAAGAAGATAAGGATAATGTATACCCTAAACATATATTATGCGCAGGCATATTGCGACCCTATATTAGAAGATAAGACTAGAATACTATATGCCCCTAAACGCATACCTTATCTAGGCGCATTATAACCCAATATTAAATAAGAGGAAGACTTAGATACCGTATACCCCTAAATATATCTTATATAGGTATATTGCGACCTAATATCTATATCTATACTAATGACTTATATATATTATCCTACGTCCATTTATAACCGGGATCCTTTAACTAGGGTCCTTTAGCCTACTAATAACCTACTAGTAGTAACCTATACTAATAACTTATATACTATTCTATATATATACTACATAGGTAATATAAGGCTAAAGTATAGGTTAGCGGCGGATTTAATAGGTATATAGCCTTACTGTCTATAAATCTGGCTATATATAAGTAACCTAAGATCTACCCACGCCAGTATACTATAAAGCTAAAGTATAGGGTCAGCGGCGGTTATTAGGTATACTGCCTTACTGTCTATAAGTCTAGCTATATATAAGTAACCTATAACCTACCTGCGAGGTACTGGCAACCTACTTATCTAAGTGAGAATTTAGTGGAATTTGGCAGAACTTGGCGGAATCTCTATATACCCATCTTTCTGTATATAAAATTAGGACGCTCTTTCCCTTCCAATTTTTTCCTTATTAAGGTTTTTATAGGGTTTTATTAAGGCTTAAGTATATAAAGGATTAGGGACGATCCTCTTAAAGGGGGGAGGCATTATTAAGCAAAACCTAAGCAGATAGTTATATAGCTGCAAGGCACAGGCGACTCGCCTATAAGGCATATGCGTTATACATGCCTAAGGAAACAGACCTATGGAGGATAAATTATCCTATCTAAAGATAGCTCGGATATTGGATAATATCTAGATAATATCTGGATATCCGTAAAATTTTAACTATAAACTAAACCTTTACCCTCTATTGTATGTATTATGGCACTGTTACAGACCCTAGTTAGGGGCTCGGCCGAGCCGAGCCTTAGCGCTATATATATAGACGTGTCCTTTCCTCGACCTTCTTCCAGTCCTTGTCTTGGAATTCTCGTTTACTAGCTACTAATAGATTCTGTTCTTTCAACTAAGCTTTTATAGTACGACGCTAACTTTAAATATAATAGATTATAAGTTTAAATTCTGCTAATATTGTCCTTTATTGGGAATCGGAAAATATAAATTATTTAGTATACTTCTCGTTCTACTATATAAGAGATTCTCCGGTAATATTACCATACTATAAGTAAACTCTCCTCTCTATACAATATCTATATAACTAACTACTCTTAAAATAAGTAGAAGAGAGTAGAAGCTTTACCGGTAATTAATGTAAAGGCTTAGGCGGGAGGTATATTAATTAATTATTCATTGCTTAACGTCCGATTCGGATCCCTATTGGGCCCACGCGGACTACTCCTTATTTACATATAGGGAGAAAACTCTATTTGAGAAAATAAGAAAACCCCATAATCCATCTCCCCGCCTTTTAGGACTCGTATACAGGGCGCCTGCGAGTTATATATGGTGCTCTACTACCTTACTTTATGACCTCTTTGGGAATTACTACTGCCGTAACAAGCCTACGGACGCGCTAGTATCGCAAACTTAACTCTACTACTATAGAGTTATTAAGGGGCGCCTAGTACTTGCCCCTTTACCTTTTATTACCATTTCCTTTGTAACCTGGAACTGGTCTAGTACATTTTAGCTAATAAGCCACTGGGTAACCGCCTTGAGACCTTTTTATATTAAGAGTAGTGTATTATAGTTCTCTGTGCCAGCTACTAAGAGCATTGCTTCTCAGTTGGTGCGTAGGGGGTATAGTAGTATTATGTGTTTTAGTGTCTGTCTTAGCCAGCTATATTCGTATCTTGGGCTACCTACTAGGACACCTACCTAGTAGAGCCAATCTTTTAGTCCTATTATTCCTATTCTTAAGAGTGTTGCTATTGTGTTTTCCGCCTTTATTAGGCCTTCTTAGAGCCCTTAGGTGTTTACCCCCTATAGTATTAACCATGCTATAGCTTAGGTTCCTCTTGCCTAAAATAGCCTCTGTACCTTTAACTCTTATATACCTCTCCAGTGTTGGTCTAACTAGTGTTGTGTTACGGTAGATGGTTTTCCGGTGCTCTTTTATGCTCTACTTTGGCTCCTTTCTCTCTCTTACTATTGTTTTTGCTGATCTCTTACGCGTCTCCCTTTCTCCTCTATATGGGCCTAGGCCCTAACACGGTACCATTCTTCTTCTACTTTCTTTACCTATTTCTCTAATATATCTTCCCTACTTTGGGGTTGTTAGCTTATTCTCCTATAGGGCACCCTAGGGTTACTCTATAGTTTATTTAGGCGTGTCTTAATATACTTTATAATATTAGAGTTGCGCTCCCTTTACACCCTTTATATTACAGCGGCTTTAATATATAATTATAGGGGGGG
>Ga0307507_10002657_pt1 | contig 36839 bp, 41 predicted proteins | sample 7_EM_MG_FD_207223 | JGI IMG/M metagenome (GOLD analysis project Ga0307507, IMG submission 207223) | Populus trichocarpa ectomycorrhiza microbial communities from riparian zone in the Pacific Northwest, United States - 7_EM | ecosystem: Host-associated > Plants > Roots > Unclassified | place...
GAGAAGACCCGGGCGGACTCCATTCACCAGACTAACTCAGAACCTACCAATATATAGCATGTCTAGAGGAGTTTCGGAACCAAAAGAGCCCATAGTCGGCCGAGCACAGTACAAACGAGCTGCCAGTCACATACACCACACATCTACAATTCCATAATCCACTACTTCACCCGCCCCCCACCCCATTGGACCCTACTCAAGTTGTGCAGTAGAACAGTATCTATTTGTCACCACAGTATAATAAATACCTTCCCATCCACCTACAAGCCCATCCCCTACCGCCAAGATTCAATAGTACGATACTCTACCCTCCGTAAGAAAACAGATCAAATCATCGCTCCAGGATTCTGCGTCCATTTCTCCTCCCTCGCGCCCGAAACTCGCCCTCCTCTGAGCACATTATATACATCAAGACCTGGGAGAAACACTACCCTGTACCACATGGCCTTACACCTCCCCACTACTACTACCTTCAAAGATTAGGAAGGAAAAAAAGGGAAAAAAAACGCCGAAATATGTACAGTACCCCACTCCTTCCTCCCTCCCTCCCTATAAACTGTGGAAATTCATATAATTATATAGGATATACGCCATTAAACTAGAATTGAACTCCCAGGTTCCTTTACGGTACGGTGCTCGAGTGATTCTAGAGTATGTGACTTCACAGGTCCATTCGTCGATGTGGTGAGGGATGGAATCTTAATCCCTAAGTTAGGTTTCCGATGGAGCAGGAATTGAATATAATATTATGATTTAGTGGCTATTCGTTAGAGAGGTACCGGTAGAACAGTAGACTCGAATTACTCATGTTTATTTTTTGTTTGTGTTTTTAGGATCTTGGTATAGCCTTACTATGTTGTAACTAGGTATAGTACAATGGGCGACCAACGATGGATCATGCCCAAGAACTATATTTGGGAAAGTAGCAAAATCAGCCCCACCTTCTATTGTACAATCACAATTAAACATGTCTCGGATGATCACAAGCACTTCTATCGAGGGCCTGTAGTAGCTATAATAACTAGAGATACACATATGTACAATCTCCAATTTCAAATTCCCAACTCCAATCCACGAGTGATCGGGCGTGACGCTGCGTCTTATATCCCCGTCACCGCCCCAAACTCCCCGACGCCCCAACCATAACCGCAACCTCAAACCCCCCCTCCCCCTCTTCTCCTCCCCCTTCCATACCCATACCCCTAAGAACACAGGCCCTAACCCCCTCCCGTACCCTCTCCTTGCCCGCCTTCAATATTCTCGCGCTAGCACCCCCCCTAAGTACAACATCTCTAACCCTCGGCTCCCAACCCGCCGCCACGCCACGCCAAAACCCTGTCGTTAGGCGGCGCATATCGAGTCCGGCGAGTACGTCCTGCGCGAGTCCAACGCCGTCGAGGTAGCCCTCAACAGCAGCAACGGAGAGGCTACGCAAAGAGACTTCGGCAAGGGCGCGGTCGAGCGTGGTTAACGAGGTTAGGGCGCGCGTGAGGAGGGTGGTGCTGGCGGTTATGTGGGTTTGCAGGAGGGTGCGGATTGATGTGTGCAGATCTGGGGGCGAAAGGAGGGAGAGGGACTGGAGTGTGCTGGAGAGTTTTTGGCGGAGGGCTGGGGAGGTAGAGGAGAGGGTTGTGAAGATGGCACTGGGTGTGGATGTGGAGGTGGTGGAGGTGGTAGAAGTAGAAGAGGGGGTCGGAGTGTCTTGGGTGAGGAGCGAAAATGTAGTGATTATCTCCTTCGCTCGGGAAACGATATTCGACCGCGTGGGTTGGTAAACCCTTTCATTCAGCGACCTCGCGAGGTCGACTTCCATCAGCGCGTCCCCCTGCCCCAACAACCTCCCCAACTCCAGTAAGCTAAAGCAGCACCGAACCATAGCACTCCACTCCCCGCCCTCCAAATCCGCCACCTGCCGCTCCACCTGCCGAGCAAGCACCACACCACGGCTAACTTCCCGCAGCACTCTTGTCGTCGCGTGTAGATTCTGAACGACGCGGGCCACCTCCTCTGCGCGGTCGCCGCGGTCAACGACCTCGCGGCGCAGCCGCTCGTACGCTGTGTTTAGCATGGCCGTTTGCGCCGTGACAGCCGCGAGCAGGGTCGACGAAGCGCGAGTCGTCGTGGCAGTGTGCGTCAGCAGTAATGCAGAGGAGGTGGTGGTTAATGTGTGCAGGGTTGTGTCGATTTCCTGGAGGTCGAAGAGGACGCGCGAGAGGGGGGTTGTGAGATCTAATGGCTCGTGCGGGTGATTGGTTTGCGAGATTAGTGTGCTGGAGAAGGTCGTTGGGGAGAAGGTCGGGGAGAGAAGGGTTGGATAGTCGATGTATTGGTCTGCCGAGGTCATTTTGGCTGTGGTAGAAGTCGTGATGATTGAGGAATTTGTATCGGAGACTAGCTTGTTTGTTCGGGTCCAAAGTGATGAAGAAGGCCGGGGGCTACGATACCATGTCCCCCTCAACCTCTAACTTGATAGCGGGAAACCCCCGAGGCAGATCACAGCAAAACCCTTTGATCCCGTTCACCCCTCTCGTAGCCGCGAAACACCCCACCTCCGTGTCAGCCGCCGTGTTGTCGATGTCGTTGGCCGGTGTGGAATTCCCCGCAGTGCCAAGCACCCTCCGGATGTGAAGCGAATCCCGTGAATCTTGTGAAGTCAATTGCGTAGCAAGCCCCTTGATCAGTCGCCCGCGAATTCCGTCCTTATGTAGTGAAATGCGGTGTTGACGGTCAAACCCCAAACGAAATTGAGGGAACCCTTAGACAACCACGGGTTCGTTGGTGTACTTGGGCACTGTGCCTTACCGGTGCTCCATCGGAGGTGGGGTTTGTTTTCCCAACGCCAACGTCAAAAGAAAAAGTGAGGCTCAACCAAAACATTCCATGCAAGTGTCTTGGCAGTCTTTGCCAAGCATCGGACGACAACAAAACTTTACCCTACCCTACCCTCACAAACCCAACCTTCACACGATGGGGACTGCTCCTGTGAGGTAGTCTATTTAGGGGAGCCTTCCTTTTTGATGATTGATAATTGATATGGGGTAGAGGGATCTGTAAATCCGTGAAGGCCGTGCTATCAGGGCCGTCAAGGCAATTGGTCGTGATGTACCATACAAGTATTATACCCTACGATCTTGGCAAAATAATCCGACACCCATCGGGTTTTCCATGCAAAATGCCCATCTTCAAAAGGTACCTATCATACCTACCACCATAACACCGGAAGAATCCAGTTACCCCCTTTTAGGTAGCACAAGTTAATATGGAGGCTCACATAATTGAACATCAGGCTACAGAAAACATGCTAGGAATTCAGAGCACTAGAGTTCTGAAAGAAGAGCCAAAAAACACCACCAAGACAGTCAATTTGTATGGGATTTCCACTCACTACCAATGGTTGGTCGGGTGAAAAAAATTGGCAATTTTATACGTTAAATTCCCGTGATTCTCTTCCATTTGATTACTTTTTGAAGAATAAAATTTGTTGTCCATCTTCGTGGTGGTCAGCTGAGCTTGTTCATTTTGTACTCGAGTATGGAAAACCAGAGAGGGGTCGTTTTCTTGTGTCCTCAAGTTCGCCCGCGTGGTCTATAAACAGGTCCTACAACATGTTACTCAAGTACGACAGAGGTTTGTGAAATAAATGTTCAAGAAGAGGGATTAGGCTGCAGTATTTTCTTCATAGTGTAACACCCCATTCGCTCCGCGACATATTGGCTCGAATGAAGATAGAATATTTATTATAGTTGATATACCACTAAGTTAGTGCGGTAGTCACTCGTGCTGAGGGCTTCGACCTGCCGGTTGACCCATATATGTAAACCTTGTCTATCGAGAGTAGATTAGCATGCACGCATGTGTCCTTGCATAATTAGTGCCAGAAGCGTTGGTTTCTCCGGCGGTTTTTCTCGTCACAAGTTTGAATTAGTCTTGTGCCTATTTACTGTTTTCGGGAGGGGGAGTTGCGCTCAGAGTTTAGACATCGTGATAGCACAATAACTGGTGGGAACAATCACGATAGCAGAGTGCCGGCAGGTGTATTCGGACCATACTTACATAGTGGGTAAACTAAATACCCGTACCCAATAACAACTTGGCAATCTTACAGTACTGGCACACATTCTAGGCACAAGACCACCCACCCTCCACCGCCAAGATCGCTCGTCCTTCATTCCCCCCACTGAAGTGGGTACTTTAACCTCCAATAACTTGACGCAAAAACAATTTATCCGTCCTTGCCTTCCTTCCTGATGTAGCAACGCGCACATGCTATCCTCCCTTTCTTGCTGCCTTACATACCGACGGGCACCCGATCAGCACTGTGGGGTAGGGTATCTCAGGTAGGCATCGTTTCTCCCCCCTACCTCCACCCATGTCCTCAGGGGTTGAAGAGGGTATCGTGGGGGTTAGTTAGCTAATGTAAGGCGAGGTAGGGGAAGGTAGGGGAGGGTGAGAAATCTGGAATCCTGGCGGGTGGTACCGTAAGAACCCGAATAATTGAACCCCGCCTGCTTTGGCTGGTTAGGTCGGGAAATTTTTTCTCTTCTGATGTTCCAAGCTGGGGCTGAGGCGGTGAGTTTTCGGAGTGCTTTCACGCCTCCTATCCAAGAGACGTCTTGATGCGCGAGGTTCGTTCGACTTTGGCAGGCATCATAGGTTAGGACCATAGGGGCGCAGATGATGAACGAGTACCGTATGCTAAGGACGATATTAGTGATAAAATTTGTGGCCATTTTACTCTCTTAACTAACCAAAGAGCAATACGGTACAGAACAAGTGAAATCGGGCTATCTCTTGGACGGGACATTGAAAATTTGATGCCACCATGCCACCCCTGTGAATGTTTGAGACACGGATGATTAAGGGCCTTTTGGACTCCAATCACAGTGCTGCTCAATGACACTGGCGTAGGGGTGATCATGTAGCTGGTATTAGCTAGGGTCTGGAGTCGACACATCTCTGAAGTTTTAGGTATTATGATAGGGAAAAAGACCCTTGGTCATCCATGCCTCAAACATTGACAGGGGTGCCATGAAAGTTTGAATTGCCGGCCCAGAAGATAGTGTACGAAGGTACAGCATGTAAGTTTTGAATATTTTACTGTACCTTCGTAGGCAATTGCCTACACAAGCTTTCTAGGAAGAATTTAACCTTCCTACATACTGCACTATCAATAAGGACTAAGAGCATATTGCTATAATCAGACATTGTACTTTTTTTATTGAAAACTAATATAATATTATTATGAGAGGTGCTCTTTGTCTACTATTATTATTGCTAGTAGTGAACTATAGGTATTAACTAACATTGTAATTTTTAGATCACTTTAAAGACTTTAAGAAACTTTAACATTGTTTTATAAAGTGAAAAGGCCGAGATTTTGCAATTAGATATTCGGAAAACCATAAGACTGGTAACACATGATTATGGCAAAGGCTAGTAGTTATAGAGTCTAGTTGATATATATTTTAAATTTTGTCTATAGATACAACCCATGTCTGTGTATGGTAATACCTCTCATAAAATATTATATGCAGTCTATTAACAAATCAATGCCTAAATCGCCATTAACTTAATGGTTTTTCATATATGGTACAATTTCTGAAAGTAAATTACTTTTTTTGATGATCTCAATGTAAAGGTAATAAGAAAGAAAGTTATTCAATTTTTGAAAATTCCGATTAGACTGAATTATTAGATGGTTAATCTACAGTCATCCTATGATGTATTCAAGTTCCAGTACCATAAAAACTCGCTGTATCCACTATTAACCATATCAACTATGCCACATCACTAAACCACGATAGACCTGGCACAGTAGGTTAACAAATAATGAATACCGGTGAATGAGATGCGGCAAGATCCATCTCTCCAAGCTATATCTTCTCATATTGTGAAGGTAAAGGGCCCGATCACCAATAGTGGATAGTACAGTGGGTTTTTATGGTATCCGACCACAAGTATCAGGTATATTACATAATTCTGAGTATTCAAGTATCATAATATTATTGTGAGTGTCCTTAGGCTGGTGTCCTACCTCTTAGATCCATGATAAAGTAGCCAATCAACTACGACTTTCTTATTAGAAGAATTGCCACTAGTTGTTATTTTTGTATCTCTACTATATTATTGAGGTATAATGGTAACCTATTACATTTAGTTATTCTTAGAGGATAATCTTACTATTAAGTACTTGCTATCTTAGAGCTCTGAATTTCCCTTAAATTTCTCTGCTTAAGATTTTTCTTAATACAACATTTGCATAAATGCTTAGAATAGTAGTTTTTGCCATAGTTTGTAATAAAGCAATCTTTTATTCACTTTTCAACATACTGGCAGTATAGTAGGCTAATATTTATAACTATTTGGCCAAAGGTGTCTTTTTCTCAAATGAAGCTATTAGTATTATCGATTGGAACACTATTGAATTCAATTTAAATCAAGTAGCATATTCTGAGTAGGAGTAATGGAGGGGAACAACTACTTGAACATTTAGACCAAGGTCATTTTTACTCTCTCCATTGTTAAACTTCACACAATTGAACTGAAACCTGTAAGAAGCAAGCCTGGGGCTCAGTCGTGTTCACAAACGTTAGAAAATTAGGAGTCCCGGTACTCTGTCATGGACCCTTGCTTCGTTTTTCTCTGCATGGAAATCTGGAGATTGACGTCTAATCGCCCCATGCTTCCCTACCACGATCCCGCTGCAGAGTGACCACTCATCATTATTGGCTCGCCCTTGGTGGGGTATGCAGCTCAAACAAATTTGTAAGCTAGTACTCATTGTGTTCGGGCTAGCTATGGAGGAGGGGAACATTGTAACAGTCATACGGAAAATAACTTCAGGTGAGTATAATACTGTCCAAGAGGTGTTGTGTTTCTCGCTCCGGTTCTCGTTCCTGACTCGCAAACTCTCAGGTTTTTTCTTCCCCTCTTTTTCTTTCTTTTTTTAGACTGTTTCCTTGAAAAAGAAAAGAAAAACGATCCTAAACTAGTGTGAGGGGTCCTGGCTGCATTCAAACCCCGAAAGTTAGTGTTGGGCTTGATTCTGTCTGGAATCTGCAAGTTGGGTTCCGGTAGTCAAATCGCCGGGCGCTCGCTGCGGTTCGCGGGCTGGGCATCACAAAAAAAATCAAATAATATTATAAAAACAAGATCGGAATTGAAGAGGCGACAGCCGCACCGAGAATCACATAAGTGGGGTAAATTTGCACACTCTTGATGTTTGATTTGGCCATTTTTCTATGGTGGGGAGGGGGCGAATTCTGGTGTTTGGTTCTTTTCTGTCACGCCATTTTCTTTTTTTCAGAATATCATTCCAGTGGGGAAGGGTTCACCCCCGGTTTGTCTCACCCACTTCTGCTCGGTGTCCAACCTGCAAATACTCTGGGGTACTCGAGTACCCGAAGACGCACATCAGGTGTCGTGCAGCATGGGGAGAAGTCAGTGTTTAACTTTAGTTGTGACTTTTACGTTATTATAGAGAGACAGATGCCTCGGCTTCATGGGCTGAGTCTGAAATAGGGAGGGTATCATACGAGTGCTCAACCATGTCCAAACCCAGCCAAGTCGAGGCAAGGTGCGAAATGTTGGTGCCATAGATCGACATTCGTCGGCATTTCATCACCACCAAGGGGTTGGGTCGTCTAAGTTGTTATCACGTAAGTAACTAACGGGTTTGGCGACAAAAGTAACTGACCCCCACTTGGCGTTCCACAAATACGTGAGTTAGCTGGCATGACCGCCATAAGGAAATCCTAGGAAAATTGCCCGTCTTGTCAGTGTTTTGGGGGCTTTCCTCCAGAGCTTCAGCGGTTTACTTGACCTGGCCTTCAATTCTGTGAGACTTCATATCAAATTGTGCTATCTCAAGCGTCACTAGATCCTTCCGATGTTGTGGTGGTGAGTCGGCGCCTGTTGGGGATGGGCATTTTATTTGGAAAACCCGGTGGGGGGGTCACTTTCTTTTGTCCCCTCACTCGTGCAGTACTCGTACAGTACTTGTATCTTGCATAAAGCATCTGAAAATGAGCTCGGTTTTCTTTTCGTTGGTTGGATGATTGTGTAACGACAGTTGTATTTTCAGATAGTTGTTGCCAGATACACGTGCTGTGTTAATACTAATGGTATTTAGCTAGCGTCCCTGCCCTAAAGGAAGGAGAAAACGACGAAAAAGGGCTTCCAATCATGACGCTGAATGCTTGCCCGATGCATACCACTCGCTACGATTGGCCAAGACGGTGCAGCACTCGCCTGCGTGGGGTAATTGATGTTGATACTTTTCATTATAATTTCCGCCTTGATCACGAGAGCTGCCAGCCATAAAGGTATCGCCCCTCCCAACTGCCCCGAAAACGCTGGGACACAACAGCGGATGGATGGACCGATCTCGACTGGTGCCCACTTCGTTGATACCGGCAGTGGCCGAATGTTTCACCAATTATGATGCTCGAGTAGAGTACCCTACTGCATGATGGTGATTTGTGAAAAAGCCTCATCTACGTGCTCCAGTATTGGTGATGGGAGAGGACGATTTGTGCATGCTCAGTACAATCTGTAATTATCGCCATCACTCAATAATACTCGGTGATATTGCCCCCGTATTTCTTGGAGATGGCTCCGTGCAAGTCCCTTCCTCCTACTCTACAGTGCGGAAGCCCAGGTTCAGTGGGGGGCAGGCAGCCGCAATGCCCATTGTAAAAACCAGGAAACAGATACAAGTACTGTACCGGTATTGCTAGTCATAATTCTACAGGGTATGGCATGTAGAGGGGACTGGGGGGGAGAGGGCAGAGCGCGGGTACTACAGGAAGAAGTAAAAATGACATGGAAGAAGAGGAATGGAGGTTAGCAAGTGGCGAGTGGCGGCGAGTGGAATTGGGGTATTGATACGGTAATTTAACCTCTGATATTGGAACAGTGTGATACAGTATTCCCACCCTGGGAAAGTACGGGTGGTAGAAGGGGAAAGGGAGAGCGTGAGAGAAGGAAATAGCCCCCCGTCCCCTTCCGCGCTCTCCAGGGATCGCAGTACCCACCTTCCCTTCACTTATCGATATCCCAGGTAGTGTACGAGTACATAAGCGTCATACTGGGCTTGGCCCATCAGTACTTGTACCCGTACTTGCGCAGGGACATGAGCCAGCGACAACGTGCCCGGCCCACCAGCTCTCATTGGCTGAAAGCAACGACAACCGCCCATTCTCATCCTCCGCACTTGATTCGATGAAGAGTTTCTTTTTCCAAGTGGGGGATAGAGTCCCGTTACCGATACATGGGCATTGCCATTTTCAGTGCCTAACTTGGTTTACTTGTACTACTCCTAGCTTAGAAACAGCAAAGGTAATACTGTTAATTGAATTCTGAGGAGGCGGGAGAGAAGAAAAGGAAGAGTCTACTTTCCAATCGTCAAAAAAAAAGAAAGAAAATAATAAAAAAAAACGGAAGAAAAAAAGAAAGGAAATGGCTTAAAAAAATGCTGAAAATTTTTTCTACCTGAACAAATTTGAGAGCTCGTGGGGACTGCGAAGCGTCTAAGTGGTTGAAGGAGGAGTTGGTGGAAGAGAGCAACGATAGCCGTAATTTGGCGGCCAAGTGCATGAGTATTAAACCTGCCTTCCTCCCAAGGTAGTCCCAAGCCTTCCTCCCAAGAAAAGTCCAAGAAGTGCTCCTCCACTACACGGCGTCACGACCACCAACCTAACGCACTTCTTCTCTTGGTACTTGGCGAAGGCTTGATTCTGCCCTTCTGTCCAAACGGTTGTCACTATAGTGCTGTAGTGGGTCGTTCGTCGTTATCTTACTATCCTGAGAAAGAAACGCTGTAGTAATTCGACAACACTAGGGGGGAAAAGGGAAAAAAAAGGCAAAAAAAAAAAGTTATGGAAACGAACAAGACTTCCGGTGGAAACGCCGCTTTTCACAACTTCAATAATCAGTTTGCTCATATTTCGGTTGGTTTCTAATATTCATTCATTCCCCCCCTAGTTTGAGGCGGAGGCGGAGGCGGAGGAGGAGGAGGAGGAGGGGGTTTATTAGGGTTGTCCTGGTGGCCCGTGATGGCGTCTTTGCTTCCTGCTATAGTACTAACGAGGACCAACAACTCAGGACCCGAATGAGCGCCGTCGCCTTGCCCTCGCGGAAATCGACAAGGCGCCATTCGGTTGGTACCATATACGGGCCATAGTGGTTGCGGGTGTTGGTTTCTTCACTGATTCCTACGATGTGAGTGTTGCTTTTTCACTCCCCACACACATCTCCGTGAATCCCTGCTAACGGGCACCATTCAGATTTTTGCGATTAATCTGGTAACTGGGATGCTTGGACTCGTCTACTGGAAATCTGGCAAGATTCCGGAACATTCAGATACAGCTATTAAGGTCTCCACTTCTGGTGGAACGGTGATTGGACAGCTTGCGTTTGGATGGTTGGCGGACATCGTTGGTCGGAAAAAGATGTACGGGCTTGAACTTTTGATCATTATTGTTGCTACCCTTGCCCAAGCGCTCACCTCCGAGTCCTATTCCACGCATATCGTCGGATTGTTGATCTTCTGGAGAGTGATAATGGGAATTGGAATCGGAGGAGATTACCCATTGTCTTCTATCATCACTTCTGAGTAGGTTTTGCCCTGTCCTAGTGGTAAATCTGAGCTTTGGGCTGACAAAGTGGGACTGTAGGTTCGCAACCACAAAATGGCGTGGAGCTATGATGGGCTCTGTGTTTGCAATGCAGGGAATAGGCCAACTAGCCGCTGCGCTTGTAGCTCTGATTGTCACGGTAGCCTTCAAGTCCCAAACCCACCCCGCGGCCAAACCTAGCGCATGCAATGACGCCTGCCGCACTGCTGTAGACAGAATGTGGAGAATCGTCATCGGATTCGGCGCCGTTCCCGCATGCATAGCGCTCTACTACCGTCTCACAATCCCCGAAACCCCCAGATATACTTTCGACGTCGCTCGGGACGTCGAGAAGGGTCGTTCGGACACAGGTGCCTACCTTGCCGGCCAATCATCTGGAGAAATTGACGAGATCAGACGCGTCGAGGAGATGCAGCGGTCGGCCGAACTTGACGTGCCAAAGGCTTCATGGAAGGACTTCTGGGGTGTTTTCCTGCAGTGGAGATACGGCAAGATCTTGCTTGGGACCGCTGGGTCATGGTTTTTACTCGATGTGGCCTTCTACGGTTTGGGTCTCAATAATTCCATCATTCTTGCTGAGATTGGATACTCTGCGAAGGACAATGTCTATTTGCGACTCTACAACAACGCTGTCGGAAACTTGATCCTCGTTTGTGCCGGTGCGGTCCCTGGATACTGGGTAACGGTAGCCACAGTGGACACCATTGGCCGCAAGCCGATCCAATTGATGGGCTTCTCTCTGCTGACAATACTCTTCATCGTCATCGGCTTCGGATTCCACAAGTTGTCCTCAAACGCCTTGCTGGGGCTATACATCCTCTGCCAATTCTTCTTCAACTTTGGTCCCAACTCTACCACCTTCTTAGTTCCGGGCGAGTGCTTTCCGACAAGATACAGATCCACATCCCACGGAATCTCCGCCGCAAGTGGTAAGGTCGGCGCAATCATCGCGCAAGTCCTCATTGGCCCACTCAGGACCAGAGGCGCCACCGCGTCGAACGCCTCACCGTGGCTGAATCATGTAATGCAGATTTTCGCTGCGTTCATGTTTGCCGGGATTTTTACTACCCTGTTGATTCCCGAAACTGTGAGTCTTTTTTCTTTTTCCCCGTTATGAATCTTATGTGTGAGGAGCGAGAGTGCTAATTAGTGGTGGTGTGATAGAAACGTAAAACTCTCGAAGAGCTCACTGCAGAGTTGTACGGGGAGGGTATTGCTCGAGAGGAGAAGGCTCTGGCTGCTGGCACTGGTGTAGGAACAACTGTTGTTGCTGAGGATTACGGGAAGAAGGCTGAGGGGGAGTAAGGGGGCTTCCTTTATTCACATTGTTAATTTTCTTGTTTGAGGTTTGCTACGCTTGTGCCTAGGGTTGGGTTAGATAGTCGACCGTAGTTTTGTAATAATTATTTGGCGGTTCAACTACCAGTTCACAAAATATCATTACCGCAAATGAACAGTGGAGGCACGGTATTTTCACTTGAGCCATTGAATAAATAACTTATTTTTCCTTTGGGATTCCATTTGGCACGGGTACAGGTGGTCATGCATTTTCCTCTGGCCCATCCTCCCTATCGCCAAAGAGTAACCCACTGGCGCATAAGCACCTCTTCCCCACACCCCCACAAACCTCACATTAGATGGGCAGCCCTTGGCGTCCACTCAAACTATCTGGCCCCCAACCACACCCCGCCAACAAACCCTACTATCCAATAGTCATAGCACGAGTCCATCGTACTTCTCCCTTTCTCTCCCACCCGGATAAGGATATATTCGCATTCATATAATAGTGTGGGAAGGGTACTGTACCGGTACTCTTAGTGATGTGCTACAATCGCTTGCCAACTCGCACTTATTATAGTCAAGAAATACCCGAAAACGGGGATTGGAGGAATATACTCGAGTATTACGGGGGTGGAGCGTGTAGGTTTTGTAGGTTCCACAAACGAGGACTGCCACCCTCATGCCCTGTGTAACCTACAAAACTTACACGCTGTACCTCCGTATGGTAGTAGAAAAAAAATCCCTGGCTATCTGAGCCGGAATACGGCACAGGGTACACCCTCCTCGTTTTCGGGTACTATACCGTACCTCATACCTGGGACAAGCCAAGTATGATGTCGGGAAATGGAGAAAGTGCATTAGTGGAAAGTGCATTAGTGCCAAGCTAGCGGGTGATACCGTGCTGGTACAAGTATTTGAGCGTCTCCTCCCCCTCAGCGAGATCTTAGGGTGGGGGGCCTTCGGGCGCAGGGAAGGAACTTTACCGTCTACCGGGTATTTCGGAGAGGGGGGGATAGGACATGCTAATACCGATGCAGCTAACGTTACAGTGATATATTAAGCGTGTGTTGTACTCGAGTACACTGCTCGTACTCTATCTTCGGAATAGTGTTGAGGTGTGTCCGGAGGTCATGGGGTATCACTCACTGCGTTGTTTCTTTTTAACTATTTTTTTCCCATCAAATCTATTGTTCATGTGGTCGGTCATGCCAGGGATAGGCACGAGTATTTACAACATCAATTATAGTTCAGAGAAGAGAGAAAAGAAGAAGAAAAAGCACTAGCAGTATTATCAAGTACAAGTTAAGTGGAATGGGTAATTAAATTTTGTAAATTCTGTTGGATTGCCATTGGTTGCCTTTTTGTCTATACCATTAATAGCCTCTCATCCCTACCCTGGATAAAAAGCTCACTGTTTCTCAAATTGGTGATTTCTCCGAAGTTTTAATGAAATGCATATATCTCGATTTAAAACGCTCAAGTTGAGCCAATGATGGAGAGTGGGGCATTTATCTTGTCACGGAACCGATCGACCTCTATCGTGCAGTGCCGAGCTATAGTTAATCTAAAAATCGAGGCCTCGTTTATCCCCACTAGAGAAAATTCGTTTATGCACTCGACAGGAGTGGCTCAAAGATGAGGGCCAACCTTTAAAGATGAGTGACTGAGCTAGAGTAGCCTTGTCCGTGAGGGCATATTTGGAGGGTTGCGAGAGAAATTTCACTAATAGTGATGGGTAACTTAGGATTTAAAGTATATTATGTGCGTTTTACTGCGCAGATCGTAAATGCCGTGGTGCCAGGCAGGGAAAGTCAAGAAACATAGACCAAGACCAGGTATGCTGTCGATACTACGGTAGGGTACCCGAACACAGCCGGTGTGAGTTTACCTTAGCTAGAACCACCTATTATTTTCCACCTGAACTGCGCACCACTTCTATTGTAAGACCTCCGGCAAAAAAAAAACGGCAGCTGATCCTTGTGAGAGGTTGCACTCAACATTCCATACTCGAGCAGACTGCAAGGCTGGATCCCATGCTATTTTAATCCCGGCAAAATACTGAGCTCTACGGGCCGCTATACATGCACACTCTTCCCATACACCGGGACAGTTCATGATCTGCTGCTCCTTTTTCCATACATTTCATCCTCAAAATTCCTTCTGCATTCTGTGAAATATCGTGAGATGGGTCGCATCCCGCATCTGCGGAATACGGAGGGCGATGTCCGATCAAATGAGTTGTCCACAAACCCTCCTTCGCGGGAGCAAAATCCCCTCTGCAAGGACCCAGACGGGAACTAGATCAGCCTATCCCTAGTCCCCGCAAATAGTGAAGGTGGCTTCTCACTCCCGCACTAGCAATATTAAGACTTTTTTCCATACGAGGGTACACTACAGCTCATAAGTTTTGTAAGTTACACAAGCAGAGGTGTGCTGCTCGCAGGGGGCAAGGGCAGCAAACCTCGCTCGTGGAACCTACAAAACTTAGGAGCTGTACGGTACCTCCGTATTCTTCTCTTCCACAAGATCAGTGTAACAGTCTCTTCACTGTTACACCGTAACTCACGACCCTCATCCTAGGCGTCCACGTAATGAGCCAAAAATTGAGGAAGGCTTATGAGTAGTATCCTTGAGAAGAGGACCAATACTGAGACCTTTTCCGATGCGGCAACTCAGAAAGAGGTGATTCTGCTTGAGCGACAGGAATCTCCCTTTTCGAATTTATTTGCCTACCTTGCCTACCAAACCATAAATGGAACAAGTCAGTATTTCCAAAGTCCACAACTGCTAATTTTGCAGCCCTACTCTTAGACTTCAAAAGGGGTAGGTTTCAGGATAGGGAGCATTGGATCGCTGAAACCACAAAGTATGAAGCGGACCTGCACTGTAAGGCAAGCGTCGCAGAGTGAGAATTAACTGAAAAGGAACACAATCGTTCTCTCGTACATAGAGTGGGATCCAAATCCAAATCCAAATATACCCTGAGCCTTATGAATGGCGGGAGGAAGTTTTACTAGGGATAGAGGGGATGGCTTTCGTTTCGGGAAGTAATGCGTTTCGAGAGGCAATATTCAATACTGTTCTCCATAAGGCCAATGTTTGAAGGCCCTTATACAATTGGATTTATCAGTCTCTCTTAGCATCTAATCGTAGAGAGTGTGATGCGAAACTTTTTCCCATAGGAACTCGGGCAGGCCAAATGATTTGGTCTATGGATCATTGCAATGGGACGCGAAAGGGAGATGTATACGTTCCCCGTTCACTCAGTGCTTTGCTTTGTAAACCATCTTATTGGAAGCAAGAGGTGGGAATAAAAATATCAGTGGGGATGGCGGCGGTTGCCAATTCCACAGCCATCAGCGAAACAGAACCATTCACCGAGTTCAATGGGGGGGGGGGCTTTGAGAACGCTGTCTTGACAGGAAGACAAGCCCTCCAGAATACACTTTGGGATACTCTCTCTCAGGCATGTGTGACTTTGGCTATTTTCCAGACGAACTTCCTGATACTGCTGGTACCAAGAGAGCATTCTGGCTGATTGGCCCCCGGGAAAGCCAGGGGTGTATCGTCTTAACTGCCGTTCTCTGACAAGCCCCACGATAGAAGCCGAGAATCCCTCAGACCTTGGAAACATACAAGAAAGCTTTCGGGCTTCTTTCCGCTTTCGGTGTATTAGAGGGATTCGTGGAGTATAATAGGAGCAGAAAGAAGATTCCTATCGGACGTGTATCTGATGCAGAGGCCTTTGTTGTTAGCAAGGTTTATTACAGACTCTTGCAGGCTGCGTTTGGGCACATTATCTCACGGACTGCGGCACTCTACTTCAGTACCCGCAAGCACCCAATTAGTCTAGATGGTAGCCTAAGCCCCTTGCCAATCACGATGATGGCTATATCCACCAGCTATAACTTACATCCAGGCCTTAGAGTGACGAACTCACAAGCCAGCATCTATCAGAGGAGGTCCTACTGTAGAAAGGGCATCAATATCACTCAAAACTTATCGAAGGTGTTGGACTACAAATCGATAGAATGAAAGTGCCGGCTTCCACTATGTCGGAGGGATCCGCCCCTGTTTTGGCATTGTCCAATCCGAAGGAGGCTATGATACCTGTCAGACGAGGCCCCGATTGGGAGCCTATTATCACCTTTAGAGTAACAGCCTTGGCGAGTTTCTTGGGACTTTTGATCGGGTTCATTCATCCTTTTATACAGGACAGAGCGTACACAGGTAAGAACTCCGGAGGTGTCCCCTAGGTCCGATTGTGGGCATGTACTATAGGTGTCCCGCGTATTGGAGGTGCCTCCTTTGGGCTTAGGCTATCAGTTTCATATTTGCCCACCTTGGTAGGTGTCTCAATAGAGACGTTCTTGGCCCTGCTGGGAAAATATGCTTATATGGTCACAGCACCTGAATCGAAAGGGTGGGATATCTGGGAAATCAGTACTGGCAATCAACCGCGAAAGAAACCCCCATGCTTCCGGTTTGGGCACACCTCTCCCTAGCGCACCCCTATCGGAATCTTGGCCTCTACTATAATTTTTGCGAATTTGCATAAAATAGCACTCGGCGCCTTTTCGAGCCCCTCACGGGATCAGATAGGTTGGCGGCTCTACTGTAATGCCCAACGGCCCGTCGTTCTATGGCCATAGGGCGCCCCCGTCCTAGGACAAGAAAGGCTGAGAAAGCCCTTCCTAGGGCTACGAGTTCGCCCGGAACTGGAGGACGTCTATATTCTCTACCTGTATGCGAACCCCCCGGGGCACAGTCAATTACCACAATAGACTTCTGAAAAGCATTCATCCCTGCCACAAACCTTGATTAGACACGGCGACACAGTCGGACATAAAGAGGTTGTAAAGAAAAGAGTCAGGACAAGAGGTTTCGGAGCTGACGCTAAGTGCGAGCTTCTCAAGAATGAAGAATGGGAGCAAGTCCTACTACGCTGAGATACAAGAAGAATGTGCCGGGAGAGTGGCTTTGAACCGCGCATCTACTCCTAGTGTATCAGGTCGCTCAGCTCCTGATAGCGGATACCAGTTGTCGCCGGTGGCCTAGAACTCAGCAGACTTCATAAGGCTACGCATCAACTAGAGCCCCCCTGGGATTCCTAGTCTGGGACTGCTTCATCGTAGGTTGGGGCCGGGGCAAAAGGCTATCATCTGGTGAGCTTGCCAAAGCTGAAATGGTCTGCGTAAAGAGCTCACAGGATCTCCTCACAGTCCAAGCCTAGATGGACGTCTCATCAAAGAGGACTAGACCTTCAGTCGAATCCCGACCAAGCACCTAACAATCCCTCCCGGACTCCTTCAGCGGTGACATTCTAACCTCCGCTAAGAAAGGCGAGATCTCTATTCAATCCTCGTTGAACCTCTCCTTCCGATAGGGCCTCTCAACTTCCGCTTCGAACCGTATCAATAAAAGCCGACAAGCCATCCAATGCAGCTCTCAGACCCAAGAATGAATAGCAAGGAACCCATCTCCCTAACGAAGCTACCCTCATAAAGGCGTTTGAAAAGACGATAACCTCCCTCTTCGTGATCTATCTCTCCTTCCACTCCCGGTTGAGATCGCCACTCTCGGATTTAAGGAAAGGCAGAAGGCTTTCGAGGAGTTGGGCTATAGGGGAGTTCGTAAGTGGGACGGGAAGGTGCACTTTGATGCCCTCAAGGAAATTAAGGCAGAAGTTTTATGGTACCCTAAGAGCGGAGGTGTCAGGGGGATTTATGCATGGAGTTTCTAGTTTCTAGTTTTGAATTTTCGCTTTTAACTTTTTTAAAACTCCATACTGTAAGAAAGGACGTGCTAGTTCGATTAGTTATTAATATACAACTCCAATATACTCGAGTAATATAGAAACCATAATGTTATTATCAAGGGAAGAGTAGAATCAAGAGTAGAAGTCGTGTGCAATCAATAATCATTTTTCCTTTCCCTTTCTTTAGCTAAACCCTCAGACAGCACCAAGAATTGTAACTCAAAGCTAGGAGCGGGTTTCCTTCGATTTTCCTCATCTACGTTCAACTCTTTCCCCTCATCTTCCCCCAGTTCTATGCATGATATGATAAGGCACTCTCGTAATTGAGATTCAGATACCCCTCTCCATAACAAAAAAAAAAGAAAAAAAAAGAAAAAAAAAGGCAATCCATACCCAATATTAACAAGATTATCAGTTAAGAAACACATAACATAGTACAAACAGCAAATAATTCAATATACAACTATCTTAAAAGGACCCAACGCGTTGGAGATAGATTCGCTGTAGCGAAAATCCTACTTCAGCCCTGGCACGAGTGACAAATCATGACCTCTCCGAACACAACCCTTACCCACCAGATTACCTCCGCCCCCATCGGCGTTTACCATTCCCCATTGCCTATCATGTAGTGTTATCCGAAATATCGCCACATAGGCACGTTTTCAAGCTCTCCTACTAGTTTAGCAATAGCAGTATGTATTCTGCGGGTTGATAAATATAACAATATGATAGGCCTGAGTATTTGAAGATAGGATGAATGCCGGGGGAGGGAAGGAAGAATGTATTCATGCTTTTAGTCTTGTTTACTTAGGATACTCCTCCGCTCCTTAGGTGGGGAGAGGGAATGGTAATGGTTTTAGTAGAGGCTGTTTCAAAGGTTTACTTCTCGACTTAAGCCTGCCAACATTATCCCCCATCCTCATTATTCTAAAACCCTATGGTGTCAAAAGCATGGAGCAAATATATATTTGTTCGCAAGTGGGAGGAGAGCGTGTCGTCTTTCAATACGCTGATGATCTCCCTCAGGCTTGTCCTCATCGTAGAACTGCTTGGTCTTCGCGTTGGCAGGGGGGACGTCTGGTTGTAGGGTCAGAATGGGTGATAGCGTTGTGTCGGGTATGCTTTCTCTTTGGTTTGTCGCAGCCTACGGTAAAGGGCCAAGCGCTGGATTATAACGTAAATCAGATAGAAAACGCAGCTTACGTTGGTATCATCACTATTACCACTACTACAATAATCAATCAGTCCTAATAAGGATTTAACTTTATTCCCATGCATGTTGGAAGGCTTGTGAAAGGGATAAAATAAATGAGTAGAGAGGAAGAAAAGTAAACAGAATTTGACGCTGGGATCATGCAATAGTAATAATACAAGAGTTGCAGCGCTTGATGTTGTTATTAGGATAGGATTCTGTTTTAAATTCCATGTCCATGGAAGATCACGCTTAAAATTCGAAGGGGAGAGATTATTTTCGACCAGTTCCGATGGTCTAACGGCTAAGGAACTGGTCCCGCATCGACCCGAAACGACAACCAGCGCGAGTTCGAACCCCCCGGTGAGAACGGTGGATGTAGTCGAGCATTGAAAAATGCTCGGCGAACCATTTTTGTTGCTGATGAGGGCAGAGGGTGCTAAATGCCCTAAAGTCTATCGGGGGATGGATAGAGATATAGAGCGCTAGAAGGGATAGAGAGTACGTTCTAATGAAAATACGTTCCCAATATAAGAATTACGGCCCTTGATATTGCTATCAGATTTTTTTCCTTTTTTGGAAATTTCCTGTCTACAGAAGATGTTCACTTAAAGTGTAAGGGAAGGGTTAGCCCTCGCAACCAAATTACGTAAGTGTTTGCTTTGGCAAGGGTTGGATCTCTCTAGTGAGATTTGGGAACTGTCGGTAAGGGTTTTGACAGTGATTGTGTCGTTAAGTACACACCAGCCAATAGAGATCGTTTACTAACCAGACAGAAACTACAATGCACCAAAGTTACCTGTTTCCGATGTCTGCAAAAACTATATTTCTCATCCAACACTCACTCAATCAAAAACTCGTGCAGGAGAATTGAAGTCGGACACAGTGACACTCCCTGTGGGAATATCCACCCATGCCCGACCTCAACTTCGCCGCTGGGGAAAAACAAACCCCATAGAAATGAAAAAAAGGGCAGTTCTATAGAAAACCTCCCCAATATTATCTTTTTCGCCTATGAAGGGTGTATTCATATCTAGCCCTATTTGGTAATTCCAGTTCATTGAACAGGACAATTTCAGATACCCCCCACTCCCCAACCTCAAGCAATTCCCGATCTTGGTGCAAAAGCGGGTAAAGCAAGATACTAGTAATACGGTACAGTGCAGTTCACAGGTTACGCGCATCGCCGGTCTCGACTCAAGTGGAAAAACTTGCGCTCCTGTCATCGCACGGAAGATACCTTGGCAGGTGGGCAGGCTAGAGGTGAAAAACAACTACTAGTGCTGCAGGTCGGGCTAAGCCCGAGTGATCATTTATGACAAGTATCATAGCCCCCAAAATTTACTGCCGGATTATGGACTAGCCATTTAATTCCTGGGTCAGCACGTTTTTAAATTGGTGGGTGCGGGTACCGGCATAGTGGTCGATGGGTTGGAGTGATCGGAAGCTAGACTGGTGCACTGAGGAAAGTGCTTTATGGAGGGATGGGAGGATGTTGCGGCTGTTGATAGATAACGAGATAGAGCAAATGAGTAGTGTAGATCATGTGGTTGCGGCACAGGCGCCGTGCCGGTACCGTTTGCGTGATATATTTTATGCCAGACAGGTGCTCGTCAGGTGCTTATGGGTTCAGTAATAGCTTATTTCCGGAATAATGCCGCATCAGCATGTTCTGCTTTTGTAGCACAGAGCATGTAATTTACAATCAACACTATCATTATCAATATTATAGAGAAGTGGCTATGAAACCGAGCAAAACCCCTTACCCGGCCCAAATCTCTACACCAATACCTTTGTAACACCCTCCCAAAAAAGAAGACAGAAGAAAAAACAACACATTTACAAATTACCACGCTCAGCCTGTTCCCTCTCAATGGCCTCAAAAAGGCTCTTAAAGTTCCCAGCGCCAAAACCATCGAAATTACATCTCTGAATAATCTCGATAAACACCGTCGGTCGATCCATCAGCGGCTTAGTGAAAAGCTGCAAAAGGTATCCACCCTCGTCAAAGTCGATGAGAATGCCCAACTCTCTGAGCTTCTCAAAGTCCTCCTTAACGCGTACACCGCTCTTGCTGAGTCGCATCTTCATCTGCTTATAATACGAGTCGGGAACTGTGATGAACTCGATGCCGCGCGCCTTCATATTTGACACGGCGTCGATGATGTTCGTGGTTCGCAGCGCGATGTGTTGGACGCCCGAGCCTGAGTAGAAGTCAATATATTCCTCGATCTGGCTCTTACGTTTTCCGTGGGCGGGCTCGTTGATGGGCATTTTTACGAGCTCGTTGGGGGAGGCCATGACGACTGATTTTAGTGCTGAGTATTCTGTGCAGATATCCTTGTCGTCAACGGACCAGAAGCGGTGGAAGCCGAGAGCTTTCTCATAGCTGTTTACACTATTAGATTCTACTACGTAGGAATTAGATAGAAGAGCGGGGGGACATACTAGTCGCAAACGGTATCCATCTCGTTCCAATCCTGGTTACCAACACAATGATCGATAGCCTCCAAGTGAACCGCCGGTAGGACATTGTCCAGAGGGTCCTTGCCAACAACAGCTCGTCGAAACCCGGGCATGAACGCGCCGGAATATCCTTCCCGTTGAACAAGAGTATGCGTGGTGTCACCATATGTCGCCACAGTAGCAACAATCACCTCCCCATCCTCATCGCTCAAAACTTCAGGGCCCTTCACCCCCCGAGCGCCGTTCTCTATAGCTCTCTCGTACACCTTTCTAACATCATCCACTTCGAATGAAACGTCCTTAACTGCGTCCCCATGGGTGGCGAGATGCTCGTGGATCTCTTTCAGCAGAGCCACGTCTGCCGCCCCAAGCCCAGGTGCCGAAGGCGAGCGAAGGGGCGATGTGAGGACAAAGGTGATACCCCCATTTGAAATTACGTGCGAAGCTGTGATCCTGGAACCAGTTTCCAGGCCTTTGTATGCGAGAGGTCGGAAACCCATTCGGGCAATATAGTATGATGCTGCTTGTTTTGCGTTGCCGACATACCTATATTTTATCGTTTTTTCCTGTTCAGTACCTGAAATTACGTAGGAGGAAGGGGAGCATGTGAGAGGATAAGAGTTTTACCAGTGTACGTGGTCGTAACCTCTATAGCCTGTCGTCACCAAGGCGGCGGATGGTGATTGTACACCACCCAGAGGTAGTGTCTGACCATTGGAGGTCAGGACAGTAGGACATGGTGGTGAGGAAGAGAGGGCAGCGGGAGGCATGTTATGCTATTTGGTTCTTTTTGATTTTTTTAATACTTATTTGTTCAATTCAAAGTGGATAGATAGGGAGGGGGGGCGGGCGTCTCCTCGATTTCTTGTATACACGAGAAGGACAAACGACGTGATAGATGATGATGGGGTTTTAACTTTGGATGGACGGTGGGATCAAAGGATTTATATCCACCACCACCTGTTTTTTACAAATAGAAAACTCATCCCAAGATGGACTGGATATCTTCCGCGGCAACTCTTTCTCCGTCCTCTTACACGGTGCTTCTTTTCCTGTATTGAATTCAAGCTTCCCAAGGGATGCGGTTAGATGGCCGCAGGTACCCAACTCCATCCTAATATGCTCGGTTAAAGATGGATATACGCGGAATATAGAAAATATAGCGGTAAGCGGCGACGGTTAGGGGAGGCCTACTACTAGCAGTAGAGGCGGATCCTGTCACTGGCTGTCAGCATTAGAATTTGCGGGATGCTTCTACCATAAGCCCGTTCTTATCCCTATCCCAGCAATGGGGCTCTCCCCGAAGAATGGTGACCTTGAGGTAACGTGAGCATATGGAGGCAAGAGGGGCCCTCTCTCTTAACTTGCCCAAAGCCTTGACTAGACTATTAGACCACCGTACGAGTACTTTATAACCTCACTGCCCCTTTCTACGAATTCCCTCATCGTACAGCACACAGCACATCAGCGCCCCCAGCTTCCATACGCTTTTCCACACACACGATGTCTACCCTCACAATTAACGATTCTACAGTTCTCACACAGCTCTTCGATCCAGAGTCTGCTCCAACATCTGCTTCCCCAAGCATAGACCCTTCGCTCCCTAGTGATCCACACACTCCCTTAGGCCTCCTCCAAACCCTTAAGCAAACGGAGCTAAAAGCAATCAAGCTCGCGGAATTCTCCCCCACGTCTCTACCAGAATCTCGGAAGCTCCTAGAAGAGCTGACAGCCGCCCATCCGACCTACGCATCAGCACATAACAATCTTGCACAGGTCCTCCGAATGCTCTCGGCCCCCGCAACCGAAGTCCTCCCCCACCTAAATGAGGCCATTAGGCTATCCTCTCCCTCAAAACCGACATCACCACTCTCCCCCCTGCAGGCGAAGATACTGAGCCAAGCTTACACACAGCGGGCCGCGATACATTACTCTATGTTTAAACAAGGTGGGAATGAAGACATGGAGGTAGCGGCTTCTAGGGATTTCTTCGAAGGTGGTCGTTACGGGAATGCCATTGCTCGGGAAATGGCAGTTCGGACGAATCCCTACGCTAGACTTTGCGGAGCCATCGTTAGGGAAGCAATGAAGAATGAGTATGGGGAATGTTTGTAGAATTCTTTTCAGGTGTTTTTTTCCCTCTCTTCTTTTCTTTTCCCCTAATCCACGGGGGGGGCCAGTTTGGCAGGGGTTGCTCGGCATCGGGAATAGTTACGGCCGTTTAATGTACAATAAGATGGACGGTGTTGGACGCGAGAGAAGGGGAGGGATTGATTTGGTAGAGCAGCACAAGCACGCTCGGGGCCATTCCTTGATGTGATGCCGGCGCAACGAGCAGAGAGATAAGATGCAAGAGCAGAAGTCTACAAGTAAATGTAATAAGCCCGGTGAGAGCTGCGTGAACGGTGATGGGTGCATCGCATGCTCTTCCTTCTCCTACCTGTGATTGTTAAGCGTTATGCATTGTGAATGGTGGTTGCCCCTAGTTACCCTATCAAATTACCGTAGCTCCATGGAGATGGATGCATCATTAAGCTACCGTATTGGCTCCCGCTACTACAATGACCTCACTCACTCTCTCACTCGCCCTGCGCTTTTCATCGGCAAAGGAAGGATGGCCAGTGCCCCTGGCGTCCCGCAGATATTATTCTGCAGATAAACCTCGAACGAAATGGAAGCTGGCGGCAGCACCGGTTCTGTAGCCCTGCAACTCGTGATAAGAGGACGCAATCGACAGCACTACATGCGAGCTTCCTTCTCAGCTAATGTGCCAACAAGATCTGTGGGGAGGAGGAAAGCGGGGGAACTGGTGAAGCAGAGCAGGTAGTCCTTTTTTCACTTTTGCTTTGTTGGGCTCTCGTGTGGTGGTCGTGCTCGGATATCCGAATAGCTTTCCAAAAGCCGCCGCTACCCGTGTAGTATGTGTCCGGCTCTTTCTCTCGCTCCTCCTCACCCTTCGATATGTAACTTGAGAAAGGAAGGGTAGATGGACTATTAAGGGAAGGAGTTGGAATGGAGCATTTTGATATTCCTTCTCTTTCCTCCACTTCCGCTTCCCCTGTATAACTACTTAAACCAAGCCCTCTCCTCCGCCTTACCACTACTCCATAGCCCTAGAGCTTGTGAAGGCGGTAACTATGGCTATCTTCAAGAACTCGATCCAGTCTCTGGATCATATACCTATCACTATAGATATGATGACTTTCCTGAACCTGATAAAACTACTGGCTACATCCTTTGCGGTGTATATCTCGTCATTGGTGCTTTACCGCTTGTTCTTCCACCCTCTGGCGAGGATTCCGGGACCGTTTTTGGCGAAGATTACGGATTGGTATCATACCCCCTTCCTTCATTCCTTCGGTTTCAGGATTGGTTGTTGATGAGATGTGAATAGGTACACCGTCTACTACGCTTACCGCGGAGACAGACACTTGGCACTTTACAAGGCCCACGAGAAATACGGTCCCGTTATCCGCTTCGCGCCGAATCTAATATCCTTTAATTCCGCCTCATCCCTAAAGACGATCTACGGCCACACACCGCTCAGCCGATCCCTACAAAAGTCGCAATTTTACTCTGCATTCCCGGCAGTAAAGGGAGTGCACAACACCCACAATGCGATATCGAAAGCCGAGCACGGGCGTAAGCGTCGGGTTCTCTCTGCAGCTTTCTCCGATGCAGCCTTGAAAAGCGTGGAAGATCTGGTCCTGAGCAATATCAATGTCTTCTCCGGCAAAGTCAACGACGCCGTTAAGCGGGGTGTTGGCGTCGATATGGGTGACTTGTTTAGTTGGCTCACTTTTGACGTCATGGGCGAGCTCTGCTTTGGAAAGAGCTTTGGCATGTTGACGGAGGAGACGACGAGGTTTGTTACTGATCTGATTAGTCAGGCAGCGCATAATCATTATATTGTATGTTCTCTACAAGTCTATATTTTCGCCCATCGCCCTTTGCTAATAATCGGGAAACAGAATGGAAATTATCTACCATTGGTCACATTGAAACTTTCCAAAGTCCTCTTCCCAACAATCTCCCGCGACCGTTGGAGATTCATTGAACATTCCCGAGCCTGCGCGAATGAGCGTATGAGTCTCGGGAGGGGGTACAAGAAGGACTTCTTCTACTATCTCCTCGACGCCAAAGACCCAGAAACTGGTGAAGGTTTCGAAACTAAGGAATTGTGGGGCGAAGCCAATGTTCTCATGATTGCCGGTTTGTTTCCTCCTGCCACCTCCCATATTATTAATGCGCCTATACTGGTACTAACATGATATTAAGGCTCTGATACAACTGCTACCGCCATGTCCGCAGCAATGTTCTACCTTTGCCGTAACCCGCAAACACTCGAGACATTAAAGAACGAAATACGCAGCACATTCGCCAACAAGGAGCAAATTGTTGGCGGAAAAGAACTTAGCGACTGTCGCTACTTAAAAGCTTGTATCGACGAAGCCATGCGCCTAGCGCCTCCAGTTCCAGGTCTCCTCCCTCGCGAAGTCACCGCCAAGGAGGGTATAGAAATTGACGGGGTTTACATCCCAGAAGGAGTGCGTGCCCTCCTTCTCTCCCCCCTCCCATTCTAAAAGCAAGAAAACTAACTTGGAGAAAAAAAACAAAAAGACCGTAGCAGGAACCCCGATCTATGCCCTCCACCACAATCCCGCATACTTCCCTGATCCATTCTCGTTCAAGCCGGAGCGCTGGCTATCCACTTGCACTCCCGAAGAAGAAGTCGAAGCTGCGCAATCTGCTTTCACACCTTTCTCTATCGGCCCCAGAGGGTGTATTGGCAAGAGCGTGGCGTACATGGAGCTTAGACTTACCCTCGCTAGACTGCTATTTGAGTACGATTGCGAGGAGATCGAGACTGAGGGGAAGGCTGCGCGTTGGAAGGAAGGGTACGCCATGGTTGACGGGGAGTATAGGCTTATGGATCACTTCACAAGTCGGAAGGAGGGACCTGTGATGAAGTTTTCTAGGAGATAGCAGCGTGAACTATTATTCGCGGGTGGGGTGTATTATATGGTTTTCTGGGCTTTCTCCTATGCCCATTTTTCATCTAGGGTGGGTTAATACTGGTTTGGTAATTGAAATTTTTATGTTGAAAGTAGATTATTATGTTGTAGTAGGAAAGTGTGTGACGGTAGCAAACCTTAGTGAGTACTCTCAGATATCTGGCTCGAGGCCGGATGGACCCTCGCTTCGATAGCTATCGGATTTTATCATGAAAATACCGCGCCTCAGCGCTAGCCTTGCGAACAAGGACCGTATCAAAAATCCCTGCGTCCAAAACTCCCCATGAGTTTCTAACCAAAAAGGAGCTCTGAAAACATGATACCGCCAAAAGAGCTCATCCCTAACTACGGTACTGTACCCTTTCCGTTAATCCCAAAGCACCACGGCACCACGGCACCACGCCCGCCAAGCTTCCATGCGGTGCAATAGGGTTCGCTCTCCCACACCGCCACCCCAAACTTCCGCCTCAATTACGCAAAAACTACGATAACGTCCAACAACTAGAACGCACCCCTAGCCTTCGCGAGGATAACCGTTAGATAGCGATTTTCCAGCGAGATATCCAGCATGGGCATACAGTACTCGTACAAGTACAAGTAAAGCTAGGTGCATTTTGACTTGGTGGTGTGGCCGTGACTATAATACTTGTTTTAATCCTCCCTACTTCTATCTCCCTATCTACCGCGGGAAGTATTCTATCGTAGTGCTCTATCACCGCACGCGTTACTTTCTCCACCTCTTTCGAACCCAGAACTTTATGAGTTGGGCAAAATTGCTGTTACGTGCTGGGGTACAGTACTAGTACAGGACCGTATTCTCCTTATCGATTGACTTCATCCGAAGTTATTACCTTCTCTTTTTGGAATAATGTGGGTGGGTGAAGAGACGTATCATACTAGTACAAATACGTAAAGGATCACCTATTACAACTATTGCTCATATCTGATATCTGATTAATAGGATGGTGCCGTAGTTGCCGCCGGAGGGTGAGGAATAACATCCAGTATGATACCGGAAAGAAAAAAATCTCGCATGATCGACTATCGGATTACACTACAGTACACTATCAGCGGGAAATGTGGCATCAGTCCAGGATAGGTTTAGTTTAGTTTAGTCTGACAGGTTGCCGGAATTGCGAAAGCTGCACTCTGCACGTTTTAGGCTTTTGCCATGCGAGGAGAGAAATAATTCCTTCTTGGGGGTTTTGGTCTCTAACGAAAGGACGGAAATTAGATTAGAGGTCTAGCGGAGATAGTGGGTTATCCGAGGATAGTACTATGATAGTAGACTACCAGTATTTCATTAGTAAGATGATTATGGGGTTTGATGGAGGGGGTAAGGGGGGTCTGGTACCGATGGCAAACGATAGGCACGGTGCTTACTATGATACGGTGACAAATGTATTCATCACTCACCCTTCCAAGTTAGGTCGGGAGTGGCTCAAGTGAAAACACCGTTTCTGGCTTGAATTGATTATCTATCGCTAATAGATATAATTTCATCTGATAGTGATTAGGGTACGATAGTTTGGAGCACGACATTCATGCTGGTGTTAGGGTCGTGACTATTGTTTCATGGGCTCTTGCTGTTGTGTGGGGTTTCCTGTTTGTGCGTTGCGATCGCTCTCTACCTGTATATAAGGCTATGACTACCAAGTAGAGAGCAATCACGAAAGCCATCCGTTCCTCTCCCATCACAAGTGCTTTCTTCCTGCGCTACGCGCGATTCCTGAGTCCACTGCTGACTCGGGCTAAGTTGCCATGGTGCTAGCGATACAATCGAAGTATTGCTAACTTGCTATGAATTGCATTATATGTCTACTATAATTCCATACCCTTATTTCAATACTACAATAGCTTAGTCAATGTTGTGACACCTTTTTGATATTCTTGTCAAACCATTCTCCCTTTGGATATTGAAGTCAATCATCCTTGACACTCTATCAGCTTTTTTTACAATCACCTCTTCTCCGGGTGATACTTGCAGCAGGTAACCGATAGTCTCCTAACGATCACTTCTTCTTAGCCCGATAGCTGTTGCGATAGCTAAGTCCGTTGGCTCCTATCTAGCAACGTCGATCGCTAGGCTCAAATAAGACCGTCTGGTTTTGATTTTTAAAAGTGTGATAGATAAAGATCTTTGTATTGAAAGTAAAGTGTATGAAAGAACTTAGATGGTTGCGTGAAGAACCCAAATCCTCTGCCTTTTTTTTATTTTTTTTATTTTATTTTTATATCATGTGCTTTGTATTAACAACATAGGGGGACAAAGACTACGTGCAGCGCTAGCTATGGTAAAGAAAGAACCCTAACCCCACTTCAAACCAACCGGCGCCAGGGAAAAAGGCATCAACCCAAGTCTCTCTGGTCCGAGACTAACCGCACACCAGCCACGCAAAATAAGAAATCAAACTCGGACTAGAGGGGCGGAATAAGAAACATCAAATAAATATATGGGAAGGAGGAGTCAACAGGAAAACCCTTGCCGTAGACACCTAACACAAAGAAATAATTGATAGACCACTCGTGAAACCCTAAGTAACCGACAATCAAAGAAGAACAAAGGGGGTGCGGGAGCCACTAAAACCGTTGTGACGTTGCAACCATTACTCAAGAACCCAAGGCGTTGACATCCGCCACCGAGACAGTGCAATACGACGACTGAGCGTAACCGAGGGGCGCAACCGTGGCAATCGCTGGGGCGGCGAAGGCAGTAGGGTGCCAGCCGAGTGAATGGACTGTAGCTGTAACCGAGCAACGGGACGAGACCTGAAGGGGGAGAGGAGGGGTAGACCCAATAACTGTGGAAACTATCAGTAACCGTGTGCGTGTCTGACTAGGCAGCCTCTAATGGAAATGAAGAGAATGGAGAAATCGACCGTGACCTGTTGAAATGTTTTCTCCTACTGCGAACTGTAGTCCCAGCCGTCTGTAGGATGGGCGAAAGGGTGTTGCCGACCGTGCGAACGCTAAGCGAGGCAGCGAAGCGCAAGCGAAAAGAGGGGGTGATTGAGTCAAACGACCCCTAGAAACAAGGACGCCAGGGCCCAAGAACATGATAAGGGAAGTAAGGCGGGAGGGGGGGGGTGCAGCTCACGGAGAGTGCGGATGCAGCTCACTGAGAGTGCGGTGGTGGTGGATGTTGACGATGAATTCTCATGGTGTTGAGATTTCAATCGCCGGGTGTGTAAGGGAGATGGTTCATGACCCAAATCCTCTGCCCCGAGCGTGCTCTTATATAGGGGTTCTTCCCTCAACGCTAACACTGCGTGACTCATCCTCTCGCGTCACACAACTCATGACTCATAGTGAGTCATAGTGTGAAATCGATCAACTGACTCGTTCGAGTCAGCTGCGCCCTATCTCGCAACCAATCTAAACTCATAAAACAGGTCATGTGCTCTAATGGGGTCACATGCGTAAAACCCATGACTCATAACTATGAGTCATGTGCGAAATACATAAATCACATGACCACAATCGTGCGTCATGTCAAATATCAACCAATCATAATAAACTGATAACACGCTATTGCGTCGTCATGTAAAATCCTATGAGTCACCTGATCTCATAGCGTGAAAGATAACGAACCGATGACTAATAACTATTAGTCATGTTAGAGTCTGCCTTGCTTGGTCACCGTTTGTGACATTAGCTCCCGTCCCCCTCTTGCATCGGTCCCACGATGCTAAACTCCTTCCTTCCACAGTATAGCTCCGATTTGGCCCATCCACTGTTTGGTTCGATTATAGGCTTGTTGGAGTTTTTCCTTTTCCTTATCGAGTCGTTCGAGGTCGTTGTCTTTTGCCACAATAATTTGGGCCGCGCTGTCCAGTTGGCTTCGGAGGTCCGAGATCTGTGTTTCCATTGCTTCCACGTCCGGAACGGTTTTTTCGCTCCCCTCCCCTCCCAGTCGTGTCCTCACGATTTTTCTCTTCTTCTGTTCCCTCCTGTCATTCTTTGACAGGGTCCCTTTTTCTCCCACTTGTCTGGGGTAGTATCCGGCGTCCACCTTTTCCCACCGGTGTCCCTTGCAGTTGTCGTTAAAACAGTGCTCCCAGCTTGTGAGGTCTCCCCTTCTGGCCCTTCGCTGACGAGGTTGTTGTTGTGGGGCCCAGTCCTCTCCTGGGTTCGCTTCCATCTCCTGTCGCCAGTCGTGGTCGTGGGCGACATTTCGTTTTCTCGATCTCCTGGTGAATTGTGGGTACCAGCCTGACCCTTGTTTCTCGCTGAGATGGATTTGGCATCCATCGTCAGTGCAGTCCGTCCAGTTCATGGAGGCATGTGCCACCTCCCTTCTGGGTGAGCCCGAGTATTCTGGGCTAGTGCGGGTAGCGTTGCGGGCGACACGCTGGGCGTCGCTCTCTGGGGTGTGCGAGCGTCGTTCTTGTTTGACGATGGGGGGAGGTGCGGAGGACGATCTGTTGATCGTGACGTGTATCCACTCCGGGCTTTCCTGGGTAGCGCTGGTAGAATGGTTGGACTGTGTGTTCTGCATTGTTGAAGTTTTCCATGGGGTACCAGACTTTATCGTGTTCTGGTGAGTAGCCTTTCCACTTGGTTCGATATTGGAGTGTGTTGTAGTGGAGCCGAGAATTGATGATTTGTCGAGTTCGTATTCGTCTTCTCCTTCTATCTGAATAGGAGGGGGGGTTTCTTTAATCTGTGAGGGGAATTGGTTGTCTTGGTAAGGTTCGAGGAGGGAGATGTGGAATGTGTTGTGTATGGCCATGGAGGGTGGTAAGGCTAGCTTATATGCGCTTGTCCCGATTTTTGCCAAGATTTTGAATGGTCTGATTTTCTTGTAGTCCAGTTTCTTTGATGGTCTTGTGGTCTTGATGTGGCGCGGCAACAACCACACCATATCTCCTGATTGTAGGTTCGGATCGGGTTTTCTGTGTAGATCGTAGTATTCTTTTTGTCGTAATTGCGCGGCCACCATTTCGTCTCTTAATGACTCATGTAAGCGAGTCATTTCTTCTAGTTTCGTCTCTTTTCATTGTATCAGATGACCGATTATCTCGTATTCGGGGTTCATTCCGTAATTTGCAAGAAGGGTGTGTTCTTGATGGTTTCCTGATATCCGTTGTTGTATGCAAATTCTGCCAGTGGTAGGTAACCACACCAATCTTCCTGTATTTACTTGATGTATGCCCATAGATATTGTTCTAATATGGCATTGGTCCTCTTGGTCTGCCTATCCGTTTGTGGATGGAAGGCCGTGCTGAGTCTCCTTTCGATTCCTAGTTTTCCTGTGGTTTCCTTCCATAGGTCTGAGGTGAATAGCGTCCCTCTGTCGGTGATGATATCGTGTGGTAGTCCGTGTAGCCTGACTATGTCTTTCATGACGAGATTGGCGAACTGCCATGCGTCTAGGTCTTTCGAGCCTGGAATGAAATGGCTCATTTTGGTCAGTTGATCGATGACCACCAGTATGGTGTCATAACTGTCTGATTTCGGCAGGTCCGTAATGAAGTCCATAGCTATTCACTTCCATGGTCGATCGGGGGCCTCGTTTGACTGCAGCAATCCGTATGGTGCATGTCAGACCACTTTGGTCCTTTGACATGTGTCGCAATTCTCTATCAATCGTTTGATATCTTCTCTTATGATTGGCCAATAATATCGCCAGCTGATGAGTTCGGTTGTTTTTGCCATTCCGCCATGTCCCGCTTGTGGGGGTTCGCGATGTTTAGCAAGAAGAGTGGTTCGTATTCCTTCGTCGTTTGGTATCCATATCTTTCCTTGGTACTATAAGAGGCCCTCCTTCCATTGGCATAGCCCCAGCGCTGTTCCTTTCATTTCTTTTCTCCCTTCGTCCAAGTTTCTTTTGATCTCTTGGATTTCGTCGTTGATGCTGCTTGCCTTCTGTATCTCTCCCTCGCTCTTGTCTTGGAATTCTGTTGTTTCCAATACGTCGAGCTTGATTTCTTCGGTCTCTGGGATCTCCCAGTATCGTTCCTTGGGCAATAAGATCCCCACATTTCATGTGAGCCTCTTGTCGCCTGCGGTGGGTAGGTCTCCTTCTCGTCTTGTGAGGGCGTCAGGCTTTCCCCCTTCCTTCCCTGGTCTGTACTCGATCTTGAAGTTGTATTGACTTAATTCTTGCATCCATCGTGCTTGTCGTTCGCTTAGTTCCTTCGTCGTCATGAAGGTTACTAAGTTCTTGTGGTCTGTGAGGACCCGTATCGGCTTAGGGCTTCCTCTCGTGTATCGCTTCCATTTGTGGAACGCCTGAACTATTGCCAATAGTTCCTTGTTGTGTATATCATAGTTGCATTCGGCGTTTGACATTGTTTTCGATTGGTATGCCACTGGCCTCCATTTCTCGTCCTTGCATTGTTGAGATAGTATTCCGGAGCAGACGTATTTTGAGGCGTCTGTTTCGATTTTGGTCGGTGCGAGGGGGTCGAAGTAGACCAGTACTGGTGCTGTAGTGAGTTTTGTTCCTAGTTCGTCGAATGCTTTTTGTTCCTTGTCTCCCCACTCCCAGTTGCCGACGCATTCCTTCTTTGTTCTTGCGTATAGCGGCCTGGCTGTCCTGCTAAAGCCTTGTATAAATCGTCGGTAGAAGTTGCAGAACCCTAGAAAACATTGGATTTCTTTTATTTTCTTGGGGGCCGTCCAGTCCCAGAGGGCCTGTGTCTTGACTGGGTCTGTCTTGACCCCTTCTTGTCCGATGATAAATCCTAGGTATTCTGTTTCATTTTGGTGAAATTCGCATTTGGATCGTTTGACCTTCATCCCTGATTTTTGTATTGCCTCGAGGATGTTGCTGACGTCTTTTCGGTGTTGTTGTAGGGTGTTTGAATATATGAGTACGTCATCCAGATAGACGATGCAATACATGTCAATATGTTCCATAAGGACCTTATTGATCCATCGCTGGAACGCCGCCGGTGCGTTGCATAGTCCAAATGGCATGACTAGGTATTCGTATGTCCCTAATTTTGTACAAAAGGTCGTTTTCCATTCGTCCCCCTCCCTGATCCTAATGTTGTGGTAGGCGTCTTTGATATCCAGCTTGGTGAAGTATTTGGCTCCTCCCAGTCTATCTAGTGCTTCACTAATGAGCGGTAGCTGGTGTCGATCCTTTTTGGTGACTTCGTTGAGCGCCCGGTAATCGCCGTATAGTCTGAGTTTGCCGTCCTTTTTCTTGACAAACATGATTGGTGATGCCCTTCCTGACTTCACCCTTCGAATCCACCCTTGGTTCTCGTTCTGTTTGATGTATCGATGGAGTTCTTCCCGTTGGTCGTAACCGAGGGCGTATATTTTCTTGATGGGTACCGTTTTTCCTTCTTCCAGGTCGATTCCTAGATCGATGCCTGGTCGGTGTGGTGGTACCGTCGTCTTTTCTCCTTTTTCGAACACATCCAGCAAGTGATGGTATTCCCGTGGAACCGTGTCTCTAACATCTTGGTCTTTGTTGTTTTTTTTGTTTTTTATCGCCAGCTCTGTGCTAATGTTGATAGCTTCCAGCTAAATTTCGTTGTCGACTTCATCCCATCTTTGGATGCCTGTTGTCTCTCCTCTTCGGTAGAACTGTCCCAAGGCTCTTGCCGATATCTCATTGATTTCTATCGGTGTTTTGACACTCTGGTCCTTGACCTCTTGGTCCATGGTGGTGTTGGAGCTCCCAAATCCTCGATCCCCTGTTTTGGTATGGTCCAACTGGGTTACTTCTTGTAATTCCCTGTTGTCGATTTTTTCGATGATCAGTTGTGCGATTAGGTCTCCTTTTTCCACTCGGTATGGTTGGTCTCCTAGGTTGGCTAGGACCACCTTCACTTCCCCTCTGTAGTCGGAGTCTATCACACCCGCATTTGTCATGAGTCGGTGTTTGACTGCTAGACTGCTTCGTGGTGCGATGCGTCCATAGGTGTTGTGAGGTAATCCAATAGCTATCCCTGTCCCAACCATTGCTTGCCCTGTGGCAGGAACGTCGGTTCCTTCATTTGTGTACAGGTCGTGTCCTGCCGCTCTTGCTAATCCCTTTTTGGGCACTCTGCCCTCATCGGATAGCTTCTTAACTCTGACGCTCTGGTCACTGGCCGTTGGGCCATTCTTGGCCTGGATCTTGGAGAATCTAGTGATCAGATTCTCTTCCAGAGCTTTCTCTTCAGGTACCGCATATGCAACGGGCAAACTCTTGAGTCACTCAGTCGTACATCGTTCGCTGTTGAATGTGATCCTTTTGTCGTTCCAATCGATTGTTGGATTGTGTTCTCTTAACCATGGCATCCCAAGGATGACCTCATGGTTTTGGAGATTTGCCACTTGGAAGGTCGCCAATTCCCTATCGCTACTAATGTCCATAGGTACTTTCGTCATATGGGTAACAGGTCCCATAGCGCTTGGTTTTCCATTCGCAAGGTAAATCTCCCTGGGGTTTTTTGCTTTGATCATCTTGATCCCGTGTTTGTTGGAGACGTCTCGGTCAATGAAGTCTTCTGTGGCTCCTGAGTCAATCATGGCATTGATAGTGACTGACTCCGTTTCGCCGTGTAGTTGTATCTTGACCATGATATGGGCAGTGTCGTTTTTGAGTGTATCCGTGTAGTTGAGTGCCGCGTAGTAGTTTTCCATGATGATGGGTTTTCTTTCGGGTCTGTCCCTCAGACCATCTCTTACTAGGGACAGTCGTCGTTTCGCGATTGTCCGGGTTCCTCCTCGTTCTCGATTTCCCTAATCTTAGGTCTGGTTTGCCAAGGGGCTACTTTCTTCGCGGGCTGCTAATTCCTGGCTTGTGCGTTGAATGGTTTGGGTCCGTCTTTTTTCGGGCAGCTCCTGGCCAAGTGTCTAGGTTGTGCGCATTTGAGACATAGTTGGTCTCGTATCCTCCTTTGGAATTCTTCCCTCGAGATGTTGAACCTTGGTCATCTCCGAGTCTCGTCCAGTTCAATAGGGTCGCCGTAATTCTGATTGCTATTATTTGTGGGTCGATATGTCCCGTCTGGATTTCGTGGTGTAGTGGTCTCTCGTTGGGTGTTTTTTGCTGATGGTGACCCTTGGATATGTTTGCCTGTCACCAGCTTGGTTTCCTTCCGGATTACCCATTGGGCTAGGGCTTCGAGGTTCTCGTATTCTTCGCTACTAGCTCCCCAGGCGTTCTGTAATTCTGTGATCATTCCTCCTAGGAGTAGTTCTTCTCCAGTTGAGTTGTCCAATTCGGCTTCGCTAGCCACAAGGCGGAATTCGTTCCAGTATTCTGTGACCGATCGTTTGCCTTGTTTCATGTTCTTTAGCCTGATCCTTGCTTCTCCCTTGGTGTCAACTACGCCAAATTGTCTTTGTAACTCTGCTTTGAATCCTGTCCAATGGTCCCATGTCGGGGTGATTCTTTCTTCTGCGTATGGTGTGATCCAGGTCCCCGCGTCGTCCCTTAGGAGGCTTGTTGCTTAGAGGATTTTTTCCTCATCATGTCCGTTTTGCCATCCTACCGTCCTGTAATACACTATGAGTTGGGCTACCCATCCTCTTAGTTTGTGTCGTTCTCCTCGGTAAACCTCCGGTTCCTTGGCGTTGGGCTTCCTGGTTCCTCCGTTTAAGGAGGCAATGATTTGTCTCATCCGCTCTGGGTTCAGGATTGGAGTTGTTTCTGAAGAGGTCGCTCCTCCTTGTTCTGCTGTAGCCGCCATCGTGTTTCGTCGTGTCCTTCCTTGTTCTTCTGTTTCTTCTGATCCACTTGGTGATGTGTCTCTGGTGTTGTAGGGCTTGGTGCCCTCTCTTCCGTTAAGGCCCTTTCTAGTCCTTCTCCTAGTGATGAAAGGTCGAGATTTTCCGCTAGGGGGTCGATGTCGTTTTCGTTGTTGGTCTCTGTTTTGTCTGTTTGTTAGGTGCTGCTGGTTGACGCAACCAAATGTTACAATCCCCTCTTCTCCGGCTGATACTTGCAGCAGGTAACCGATAGTCTCCTAACGATCACTTCTTCTTAGCCCGATAGCTGTTGCGATAGCGAAGTCCGTTGACTCCTATCTAGCAACGTCGATCGCTAGGCTCATATAAGACTGTCTGGTCTTGATTCCCGCAAGTGTGATAGCTAAAGATCTTTGTATTGAAAGTAAAGTGTATGAAAGAACTTAGATGGTTGCGTGAAGAACCCAAATCCTCTGCCTCGAGGGTGCTCTTATATAGGGGTTCTTCTCTCAACCCTAACCCTGTGTGACTCATCCTCTCGCGTCATGCGACTCATGACTCATAGTGAGTCATAGTGTGAAATCCATCAGCTGACTCGTTCGAGTCAGCTGCGTCCTATCTCGCAACCAATCAAAACTCATAAAACAAGTCATGTGCCCTAACAGGGTCACATGTGTAAAACCCATGACTCATAACTATGAGTCATGTGCGAAATACATAAACTACTAGCAGCCCTCTCGCCCCTACGGGTCTTAATCCAATAATTATGATATAAATGTAATACTAATATCAAAAAAAAGTATAAATATATAAGATTAAGGGAATAAATACATGTATAAAACTAAAATACA
>Ga0307507_10002658_pt1 | contig 36835 bp, 32 predicted proteins | sample 7_EM_MG_FD_207223 | JGI IMG/M metagenome (GOLD analysis project Ga0307507, IMG submission 207223) | Populus trichocarpa ectomycorrhiza microbial communities from riparian zone in the Pacific Northwest, United States - 7_EM | ecosystem: Host-associated > Plants > Roots > Unclassified | place...
TTTGTGTAGAGCCTTATATAGAGCCTTATACAGAGCCTCTAAGTAATAAAACTATATAAGATTGTATAAGATTATATTAGATAATATATAATAGTTAAATATATAGCATATAACTTTACCTTAATTGTATGTTAAGAAATATATAGTTACCTTTTAAAGTTGCTAAGTAGGTTAATTGTGTGTTAAGAAATATATAGTTAGCTTTTAAAGTTATTAAGTTAGTTAATTACATATTAAGTTAGTTAAATTGCATATTAAGTTAGTTAATTATATGTTAAGTTAGTTAAATTATGTGTTAAGTTAGTTAATTATATATTAAGTTAGTTAAATTGCGTGTTAAGTTAGTTAATTGTATATTAAATTAGTTAAATTGCGTATTAAGTTAGTTAATTGCGTGTTAAGTTAGTTAAATTGCGTGTTAAGTTAGTTAATTGCATATTAAGTTAATTAAATTACGTATTAAGTTAGTTAATTACGTGTTAAGTTAGTTAATTACGTATTAAGTTAGTTAAATTGCATATTAATTACGCGAAACGCGAAAATTAAAGTCTACTTAAATCTTATCCTGCAAATATTTTCCCGATATACGCCAATTAGAAAGCTGGATTAAATGCTAGGAAAAAGGGGTGGATAATTATAATAATTTAGATAACAATAAGGAGCTTAAACAACGCCTAAGGGCAGGCTTTTTTAGGAGGGGGGGGTAATGTAACAGTGCTAGGGCAATGCTACCTGCTATACTTAGTAGACCCTAACTCCTGCTAACTAATTAGGATTTTCCATCCCTGGGATAGAAAATCGCCATTGGCTCGCTTACTACTAGCGCCTTGGCGACCCCTTTGTATCTTGCCAGTCTCTAATAGACTTCTTCTTCTCCTTAGCTTAGTATTCTTGTATAGTAGCAATCTACAAGCTTTGGTTTAGAAGTATTTATATAAGCCCGTCACAGCTACAAATAGTCTAAAAGTAAACTTGACTTTAGAGTATAGATTAGCCTTCTTTTTAGAGTTGCTCTAGTGTCGGAATGTTAGTTATGTGACGTGGTTATGAGACTATAAAGTGAGGCTAGCTAACCTGACCTTGGAGTAACCCCTTACTTCTAGACAATAAGAACTACTAACTTCAACACCGCATATGTATCGCAATACAGTGATATTTGTGCACGTTGATAAAGCGAGTATACCGATAGTTAATATCCTTACTTATTATACCTAAAGCTTCTTCTTCTTTTTCTACTGATTGTCGCAATCGTGTAGTACTTAAGATTCTTTCCTTAGGTAAGGCCATGCCTTCCTGTTCTCGTTGCGCCGATAAGAAGTTGGTGTGTGTTGCGATTGTGGCTCCCTTTAGTTGCTAACTATCCTCCTATGTCGAATGCACTAAGTTAAACGTTTAATTACTTTGTGACGTTTGCTTTGTGTCTAACGCTAAGTATACGCGTCCTATAACTCTTAATAGTCTTTAAGTTCCCTAAGTAACTTATTATAGGGTCTTACGTTTAATCTAAGGCCGCAAGGCTTAAGAGCTCGCTTATAGCCGCTTATAATAAACTTTGTTATTCCGCTAAGAAATTAGCCCTGTTGCTAGAGGCTTAATGCTGTGCGTTAAAAGCATCTGCTTATACGTTTAAACTTTAACAGACTACTTTCGCTTGGCTAACCCGTCTTAAAAAGGTACGTGAGAAGGTTTGCTCTAAGGAGTTTTACCTAGTTAAGCAAGGTCTCTATAAGCTAGAAGTAGAGGAGGCTAAGGCAGACTTGTATTTACTAGTAAGGGAAACAACTCTAAGTAGCTTAGTAGGTGCTCCTCTTAGGTCCCCCTTAGGTAACTTATTCTTTAGTAATTTTTCCTTGTTAATACTGCCTAACCCCTTTTCTTTTAATACTCCTGTATCTTTCCTATAGCATTCTCTAGGTTGCTTAGTGGTTCTTAGGTAGTCTTACTATAGCCTATCTACTTTACTTTATACTATATTTCGTTATCTACATCCTTATAACTAATAATCTTTAAAACTTGCCATTTGTCTTCCTCTTATCCTCTATATATGTCTGCTTTATAAACTGGTGGCTTAATATCTCCGTGTGCTAGTTCTAGCATCGCAATATGTTATATAGGGTAGATCTTTATTTTGGCTAGTAGGTTTAACTTATACGTAACTAATAAAATTCTTTATATAATTTTAAAAGGTCCTAGTCTAACGTGGTCTAATTTCTTGCTTAGTTGTCAACTCTTAAAATTTTTGTATAGTAGCTATACTTTATCTCCCTCCTTAAGATCTGGTCCCTTAGATCTCCTAGTATTATAGTACCTTTTTATTTGTTTTTATACTAATTTAGCTGTTTCTTTAAGGTCTGTATAAAGATTTATTAACGTCTCCATTCTTTACTTAGCTGTGCTACTTGTCTTTTTTGCTTAACGTAGTGATAATAATGTTCTTGGTTCGTATCCGTAATTCGCCTTAAATAGTAATGTCCCTATTCCTTCTTATAGTATTGCATTGTATGCAAACTGTGTAACTGGTAATAACTGTTGGTAATATAAGGTGATATCACGTAGCTACGGTTCGTAGATAGTATGATGATGGTTAATTTATTCTTTCGAAAGCAAAGGATTATAAGGATCGCAGTGCCTAAGTAGGGGGCTGATTAGTCACTATAAGGATAACTAATTAAAGACACGACGATGACACGTAACCATGTAACTGCTGTCCTTATATTCTGATACTGGCAGTTCTTTCTTTGTGTGTAGAACCACCAATATATAGGCTTTGTTAATATACTAAAAGTAGATGTCTAAACAAGATTAACGTGATTATGTGGGCTTAGGAAATCCACTAAATCTCACCTATATAATTAGAATAAAATCAATTAAGAATAAAATAAAATTAATCAAGAATATATTAAAAGGAAAAGATTGTAATGCCTTCTATCTATATATTCTAACACTGGCAGTTCTTTCTTTATGCTTGTGGCGCTGTAGAAAGGTAGCAAGGCAGTAAGGTGTCGGTTTAGCTAGAGGTAAAAGCAGTAGATATTGGTTGGCTGCAGGCGGAGCAGCAAGTAGTTAATTAGCTATAGGTAGGGCAGTAGGGGTCTATTGTAATAGCAGTATGGTGCCAGCAACGGTAGTAATAGTGGTTAAGTATAGAGCTTGTCTATTGGTTGGTCAGTTAATCGTAGGCATATTGGCACGATTATTCGGTTAGTGGATTATATGCATATTAGCACAATTATTTGGTTGGTGGATTATATACATATTGGCGCGATCAGTATTATAATAGCAGGCATAGCGGGCTATTAGTTTGTTAATGGTATATAGCAGTACGGTACTAGCGCAGGGTTGGTTCCGTAGGCAGATTAACACAGAGTCTTATTATAGGGTTAGTTCGTAGGCATATTAGCGCGAGATCTTATTAGGTTTATAGGCGTATCAGTATAAGGCTTATTAGCTCGGGTTCGTATACATATTAGTATAAGGCTTATTGGGTCGCAGGGCATATTAGTTGCAACAGTTATCGGGTTTATAGCTGCCGCAGATACTAGCAGTTCTTTTTTTATGGATTGCCTACGTGACTGTGCCGTTCTAACCGCTCCCCCTATATCTCTCTCTTTACCTATCCTTTATGGTACCCTCTACAAGAACTTCCTGTCTAAATTACGCTGGTAGCCACCTCTGTAGCTGCTTTAGGGGCTATAGGAGTCTTAGAATTCTCTACGCTGAATCTTCCGAAGCTTATTAAATGTTTGTGGAGGAATGGGTGACTGTTGCTACTGATTAAAGATGCTGTTTGTAGATCTGGGCTGCTGTGGAGGCTACTGCGGAGGCTCTTGTAGAGGCTGCTATGGAGGCTCTTGTAGAGGTTGATGCGGAGGTTGGTGCGGAGGTTGGTGCGGAGATTGGTACAGAGATTGGTGCGGAGGTTAGTACGGAGGTTAGTGCGGAGGTTGTTGCGGATATTAAAGTGGAGGTTGTTTAGGAGGTTATTGCAGAAGTTCTTGCGGAGGCTTTTGTAGAGGCTACTATGGAGGTTGCTGCGGAGATTCTTGTAGAGGCTGCTACAGAGGCTCTTGCGGAGGCTTTTGCGGAGGTTAGTACGGAGATTATTACGGAGATTGTTGCGGAGGTTGCTATAGAGATTCCTATAGAGGTTCTTATAGTGTCTCTAGTAGTATAGACTTACCAGTTGACTAAAATAGAGGATTAGCGTTCTGGGGGTTCTATTCCAAATTAAAGTTGCCTTCTAAAGAATATAGGTTGGTTTTAGGTTTCTGTAGTTAATGTGTAATCTTAGCTTCCGTCCATACTGGTTCCTCTATGCTAATAATAACGGCCTGAATATTACTAGTAATTGGGTTACTGTTCTTAGTAATATATACCCTATTCCTATAAAGGAAGTCTTGAAAATCCTAGATAATATTAACATTTCTAAGTACCTAAGTATTGGCAGTCCATCCTATAAAATCCTCCCTAAAATATTCCTATAGTTGTACATCGGCGTAGTGTCTACTTTAGTAGAAGAGAATATGGTGTAGGAGGAAGCCATTAACTTGTTTTGCCGTATAGGTTGTTGTATTAAAAATGGGAAAATCGTCCTAATCTTTATTAATGAGTTTCGCGTACGTGGCTACCCCTAGTAGTAAGGAGTCTCTTTAGTTATTAGCCATATTTTTAAAGGAAGGGAAGTGTTATAGGGTTATAGGAGAGGAGGTGTTATTAGTATAGGGATTGTCAATTATCATTTAGTACGCGTTTAGACGAGAATCTACGATTATAGGGCTTAGGACTAGTTCTGGCCTTAAATCGCGAAGACTTATAAAGCGTATTGTTCTATGTAATGGACGCAAGAATCTATAATCTGGGAAAGGCTTAGGACTAGTTCTGGCCTTTAAATCCTTAGATTCGTAGAAGAGTTCTATTTAAGGTTTAGGACTAGTTCTAATCTTAAAAGACAGCTTCCTTTAGCACGAGTAGCACTGGTATAGTGGCTCGTCTCTTCTTGGGAATACTTAGCTGCTTTATAGTATAACAGTAAAGTTAACCACTGATTAGTGTTGGTAACATAAGGTGATATCACATAGCTACGGTTTGTAGATAGTATGATAATGGTTGATTTATTCTTTTGAAAGCAAAGGATTATAAGGATCGCAGTGCCTAAGTAGGGGGCTGATTAGTTACTATAAGGATGACTAATTAAAGATATAACGACGACACGTAACCACGTAACTGCTGTCCTTATATTCCGACAATAACAATACCCAATTGTTCTATGCGTAATTAATATAATGCTTTAGATACTATTCTAGTGTCTAGTTTAGTCTTTCCGTTTATCCGTCCGTCTGCGGATAATACGCTGTAGAGGTTACTACGCAAACTCCCTATTCTGCCAGAAATACTTCCTAAAATGCTACTATAAATCTTAGATCTCTGTCTAATATAATCTTGTTTAATGCTCCGTATCTTGCGAATACTTCCTTTATATAAATTCTAGCAATATCTTCTACTAATATCTCTTTAGTGCACGCTATAAAGTATCCCTACTTTATTAGCTTATCTACTATTACTAAAATCGCGTTATAATCTTGTCCTATAATAGAATCTCTTAACTTTAATAACTTAATAATAAAGTCCTATAATATAACTTCCTATGGTCTTCCTGGTATTTCGACAGGTTATAGCCTTCTATACGGCTTATACCTTATTGGTTTGTTCCTTTAGCAATCTAGATATTCTTTTATAACTTGTCTTGCTAGCCCCTAGATTCCTTAAATAATATACTCCTTTTAAAGTCTTAACACTAGTCCTATAGACCCATTATGTCCTTATATTATTTCCTTGTGGAATTCTTTAACAAATTCTTCTACAATAGACTTAGGTATATATATTGCTTCTCTGTTTTTATATTGCTCTAAGTCTAGATCCTCTACCTATACTTCTTAAATCTTTTATATCTAATCACTCTCTAGTAATTTATAGATCTGACTTTCCTTAGTTGCTATAATCTTCGAATAATTGTACCTAATTAATCCGTCTTAATCCTTTTGTAATAAAGCTCCTAATAGCTTTTTGTTACTTTATAGTTCAGCCTTTCTGCTTAGAGCGTCTGCTCGTACATTATCTATACCCTTGGTATACTGAATTTCGAAATGGTATTCTATAAGCATTTCCGCCTATCTAACCTATCTTTAGTTGAGTTTCTTTGTTATTAGGAATCCTGTAAGGTTTTTATAATCTATCTTAACTATAAATGGTTTCTCTATACCTTGTAAGAATGCTCTCTATTCCTTAAGTGCTATAACTATACCTAACAACTCCTTGTTATAGATGTTATAGTTTAACTCTAGTAGTGTTATTTTCTGACTATAGTACGCTACTAGATGCTATACATCCTAGTGCTTCTATAGCAAGTATGCTTCTAGTGTAAAGTCTAATATATTTGTCTTAATAACCGTTTCTAACTTTGGTTAATAGATCTTAAGGACTAGCTCTTAGGTAAACAACTCTTTAAGTTCTTAGAACAGCTTCCTTTGCTTACTACTCTAAACCCACGGTTCCTCTTTCTTTATTAGTCTTGTAAATGGCTTAATACTTTTTAACTACTATGCTATAAACCTCCTATAGTAGTTATAAAACCCTAGAAACGACCTTAACTATATAACGTTCTCTAGTTCTTGCTAACTTACTATAGCTTTGACTTTCTTTAGGTCCATGCTGATTTTCCCTAGTTCGATAATAAATTCTATAAAATTGGTCTTCCTTATAAAAAAACTTGTATTTCTTAATTGCTACTAGTATCTGTTCTTCCTATAGTCTCTTTAAGACCTATTTAACGTATTCTTTGTGTTCTTTCTTACTCTCTAAGTAGATAATAATATCGTTAAGATATACTATAATAAACTCATCTAGGTGTTCTTCTAATATACTATTGATTCGCTTCTAGAACATTACTAGTGCGTTTATAAGCCCGAATTATATAACTAATGGTTTATACAGTCCTTCCTTTAACCTAAAGGCTGCCTTCTATTTGTTGCCTTCCTTAATTCTAATCTAATGGTACGCCTATCTCAGATCTATCTTTATAAAGATCTTTACGTTGCCTATCCTGTCTTAGATTTCGCTAATTAAGGGTAAAGAATACCTATCCTTCTTAGTGATGCTATTTAACTGTCTGTAGTCTATATATATCCTAAGTTTTCCGTTTTTCTTTGGGATAAACAATACTGGATATCCTACTAATAACTATAACAGTCTAATGTATCCCTTGCGTAAGTTCTCCTAGATAAACCCTTTAAGCGCTACTAACTCTGTTTCAGTAAGCTTATAGATTAGAAAGAACTTTAGACTTATTCCTTCTTCTAATTCTATCTCATAGTCCCATGCTATATGCTTTGACAGCTTTTCACTTTCTAGTAACCATAACTTTTTACCATACTTATAGTATCTCTTTGGTACATAACTTAAGCCTTGCTTAGTCTCTTTATATATTACTCCAACTTAGTACTATACTAACTTAGTTTACTGTCGCACTTTGTGTTATTAAGTATTTTTAATATCGACCTAACCTATAACCCAATTAATCTTTAAATTGTACTCCTATAACCAAGGCATTCCTAATATCGCCTCGTCCTGTCTTAATGGTAGGATATTAAAAGACATTCTAACTGGTCTTCCTTTAATAGTTAACTAAATAGGTCCTGTTTTAAGATTAATAATGCCTCCTCTATAGGCTATCTAATCTCCTAAAATTGTTGTAAGTGGATATGGGTGTTCCTTTTATCTGTATAGTAACCCCATCCTTTCTACTACCTTTGGTGATATATGGTTCCTAATTGCTCCACTATCTATTAACACTTCAAACTGCTGATCTTGCCATTTAGCTTATAAATTTAGGTATTGCCCTTAAATTCCTTTAAGGGTCTAAGGCTCTAACACTAGTTCCCTCTAATCCTATATACCTCCCCTTTTCCTAACTGTTAGCTGCTAGATCCTGCCTGTACTTAGTCCAACTTAGGCTAATACTTAGTTCATTTCTTTTCCTCTATATACTATAAACAAGTGTTCTCTAGGCACTCCTACTACTGTTATCTATCTAGGCATTCTTCCATAAGGAATCTTCCTAGTTAAAGTATTAAGTCTCCCTAACCTTGTACTTCTACTGGGTGCTATCTATGTATATACTTAGCGTTCCTAAACCGCTTTTCCTCTAATACCTAATATATCCTTACTAGGTACTTCCGGTTCTTGTTTTTTGGTGCTCTATATATATTATATATATTATCCACACAAGCTATCCATAATAGTGTATAATGCGCTATATGTTTTAGGTTAACTCTTGGTTTATCTTTATTCTTAAGTTTAAACCTATACCTAGTTAACTTAACCACTAGTATCTCTGCTATAGGTATTAAGATTTATTGCTTACTTCTCTAGTCCCTAGATCCTTCTTCTAGGTTCCTTAACATTATAATTAATGCTCCTTTAATGTGACTTATACGTTTCTCTGTAATAGGTTAGTCTTAGACAACTTTTTTATTTAGCTATATATAAAAGTCTTCCTATTCGTCATTGTATTATTGCCTATACCACTTTCCATACAACTGGTTTAGTGTGTGTTACGGCACTGGTGGAAAACGGTGGATTATGGTAGACGTTATGGTAGACGTAGAGTCACGTAAGCTCACGTGACCCAAGGATTGTATAAGACTTCAAGTGACGCTGCCCTTCTTCTCCTTTCCTTTCTCTAGCTTTGGATCCTTGTTTATAGACAATCCAATCGTACAGGCTTACGCGACCCTCTTGCCGTGCTCGTGCCTCGATTGACCGAGTCGCTAACAGTGTGTATGGTTTATCCATTAGAAAGTACCTTGTTATCGCTGCATTGTAATATCCTTTAGTATGTCTTTTTTTAAACCTGGTTAGGATATTTAGATCCTCTTTTTATTCCAGTTTGTCTAACCACTTTACCCTAGGTATCCCTGCACTTGGCCTATTAGTAACTCTTTATACGGGTGCTCTGTCCCTTATACAACCTAGCATTGCTAACCTTTTGTCTAGCTTTTACTCTTGCTATATAATAATTCTTGTTCTAAACTTATCTATAGTTTCTTGTTTTCTGCGTCTTATAGCTAGATCTTTATAGTTGTCTTGCTTTTTAATCCTAGTATTAACTATTTAATTTTTAGGCTAAATACTACGTTTATTTAGGATTGCTAACGTTCTTATTCGTTCTCTAAACTTATAGTTCTTGAACTTGCGTCCTATACTTATTCGTTTGTCTGTAAACTAAGTTACTGCCCTTTCCTATTAGTTTTCGTCCGTTGTGGGTCCTTAGGTATATCTTATCTTATCTTAAAAATCTTAAGCTTTTTTTATCTCTTCTTAAGAATCTTAAGCCTGTGGCCTTTTACCTTTATTAAGTAATAAGCTAGCACTAGCAGTTATCTACTTGCTTAGTTTTTTCTAAACGTTACTCCTATTATCTTATAAAGTGATGGAAATTGTATTTAATAGTGTTATAGCATCCGTTACTAAACCCTGTTCTATAATAGTCTTAGTTTCTGCTTCTGTTTCGACTTCTTTAAGGTCTGTATACTCCTAGTAAGCTGCCTTTATTGCCTTATTATTAGTGAATGCTTTGCCTATATTAAATTTATTGTCCTTAATGTCCAATCTATAAGCTGGTTTATTGGTTCCTCTAAACTTAGATAATAATAGCTCCTATAGCTAATAGCTTACGCTATACTTAGTGTCCTTATAAATTCGGTATGCGTTATTATAACAAAATGCAAAACTATTAATTAAACACTCTTTTATTCCTTATAGTGCACTGTCGTCCCTCTATATATATGTGCTGTCTGCTGGTCTGGTTCCCTTTACTATATAGTTACTTTAACTACCTCTATAGTCTCTGGCAAAATGACCTTGTTTTCCACAATTTATATAAGCTCTATCTTTAAACTATCTTTCTTACTATAGAGTCCGCCTAAACGTCTTCTGCTGCTAAGATTTTTAGTTTAGCCTCTGTTTCTAGGTCCTATAATTACTTAATCCTTAACCTTTAGGTTTCTATGGTTTCTTTCCCCATCTTTAGATTTCTTTGGTACCGCTTAGGTCCATTAGCTCTACGCCATTCCATAGTTTTTAACTCTATGTCTATTGTTGCGTACTCTGCGCCTTATATAACTGTGGAACTCTATCTTGCCCTCTCTTAGCTTATTCCCTTTAATAGATCCTATTATTGATCTTTATTAACTGGTCTATTAACTCCCTTAAAGTATCCATATCTTCTATTAGGATGATTGCGTCCTAGACTTTAGCCTTAAGTCCCTATTTATACTGTGCTATAAGCGCCCTATTATTCCACTTAACCTGCGTAGCTAGTGTTTGAAACTATATTATATACTTAATTGCTGAAGTGCGTTGTACTAAGTTCTAAAGCTTTCGTTCCGCTATGGTTGTGGCCTTTAGGTCTCTAAATATCTGCGTTAGTTATTCCGCGAACCCGTTCTAACTAGTAAATATATACCGTACATCCTAGTTAGCAGTTGTTATGCTATTGGCCTATATTTCTATAAGATATAGTTTAAACCACTTAAGTACCCTCCCTATTAGGAACAATTCTGCATAGGCTACTTAATCTAATAATGTTACTAACTTTGCTCCTTTCTGTATAACCTTAAAGTGCATTTGCGTAAGAAATCTTTTAAGCTTTAACTTTTCTCCTAAGAACTATTTAATTAAAGGTAACTTAATCTTTGCTGCTTTGATTCCATTAATGCGTTCTTTAAGTATCCTATTATTATCTTATAAGTGATTAACTATTTCCTGTAACTAACTTTGCGTAACTATTTAAGAATCCCCATTATCCATACTGGTATCACCTGGCCCTAAGGTTGTGGCTGCCGTTGACGTTATTATAACTGGTGCTTTAGGTGGCATATTATTTAATCTTATTTAATACCGTAACCTTGGTAGTGAATATATAACGGAACCTTATAGTAGGAACTACGGTGGGTCCTATTATTAGGCTAGGTATATAGGTAAGAACAAATTAACAATATAATAACTGGTGGAGTAGTTGCCTAACAGATTAACTCTAATTATATTCTAAGATTCACTACAAAGAGAGAACTATCTGGGTAGAAACTATAGTCCTTTAAATATACAACCATATGCCTAAGAAATCCCTTCGCTCTGTTAATCCGTTAATCCGTTAATCTGTTAATCTGCTTACAGATCCTACATCCCTTAGATTCCACAGATTATAGATTAACCACGTAACCTTAGTTACCATTCCTTGTTACATAGTTCCACTGGCTCCATCCTAGACCGTGCCTATATTAACCAACTAGCTTCCTCCGACTCTTCTCCAAGTAGTCGTAACATCATACTTAAGCTATCCGTAACACCTCCCAGTCTTTCTCTGTCCCTAACATCTTATGTTTTATATATTATTTAGGTAAGGTAAGGTGTTTCAATTTATAAGGTAAAGGTAGGGGGGGCGGTTAAGGAGGCGGTTAAGAAGGTGGTTAAGGAGGTGGTTTAGGGGCGGTTTAAGTTATTAAGTAGGGTAAGGTATTCTGCGCAGTAATTCTTCTAAAATAGATAAAACAAGATGTCTAAAAGTCGTTGTAGATACCAAATAAGTACTTTTAGGTAGTTTCTCTTCTTCTCTTTAACTAAAATAGGCTAATATAAAAGGTGGATAAGTATAACTATCTTCTAATCTGCTGCAAGGTAGACAGTATAACTGTCTTTTAAGCTATCTGCGTGTTTCCTAATCTGTGCGCGCTCACTGATTAGTGTTGGTATGCTTTAACATAGTGCAATAGACGTAATATACGTGTAGTGCGGTGTGTAGTTGGATTCTTGTCGTTCTATCTACACGTCTTGATGATACATATACGCGTCTCGCGTAGGTCACGTGCTCTATATACGTAATACATGAAACGAATATCTACCGACATTCATGGATTGCAAGAAAATGAAACCCAAAGGCTAGAAGCTTGCCCCCGTCATGAAGTCCGTAGTGTTAAGTTTACAACATCTTCCTTTGACTCGACAATATGCCATGGATATTGCCCAAGTGAAATGTCTGTCTTGACTAATCGTGAAAGTCAGATCTCTCAAACCAGAACCTTTGAATACTGACAGTCATGATCCCGCTACCGTCCTATGCACTTGACTCCGTTGAGTTCATGACTTCCTTGCGCAATTCGCACTTGGCCCGCTCCTGGGTGTTGAAATATTCATGGTAATCGTAGGGGTCCAGTTTACAGGGGTCGCCATCGCCTACAGCATATGGTTTCAATTTGGAACTCTTGAGGAGGCAGTTAACAAGGAATTTGTGCGGCAGTTTAGATCGAAGCTGCTTCATCGTCGTAATTTGGCCGAAAGCGCTCGCAGTAAATATCGACAAGGAATTTGCAAATGGGTGATGTCTCCGGGAAAAGCTCGAGCGCTTCAATGACCGTTTCGTACGTTGGCAAACAATCAGAATCAGTATACTTAATGAAGTATGCGTTCATAGAGACCTTCCGGAGGCTGGGGATCTGATAGCGAGTGGCAAAGGCATATAGTGCAAATAGTCGGTCCCGATTCCTGTGTCTCTTTTGAGGATTGCCGAGGAGTTCGTGAGAGTAAAGCCAATGCATGGAGGCCTTAAATGTCCCTTTCGTGACATCAGTGAGTGTCATTTCGCTATCCTGGCCTTAGATCGGACCTTTCAGGATATTCCGAAAGTGCTTGGAGCAGGCGGCCAACAGCTCTTGATGGATGGTATGCTGATGCATATTGGCGCCGAGTTTGACTTTAACGGTCGTGGGGCCTATGTGACTACAGGTTTGAGCTTGTGAGCTACCGGACTTTCCAAAGAGATAATATGGGGGCCTTTACGTAAACGTGGAGTGACGTGACTTCATATTTCTTAATGCCAACATCGTAGTTTATCACGATAGTGCGTGAAAGTGAAAGCAGATGGTTGCCTTTAAGTTGATGTTGAAGCGCCGAAGACTGAAGGTGTACCTAAAGACTAGATATAGCAGAGCAGTAATGAAGGTGTGTGCGATTAAAGGAACGAGCACTCGCAAAATGCGTGGGCTTTCTCTCAAGTGAGACAGGTGAATTGGTCACAACCCGTCTAGAAAGACAACAAGACAAGATAAGGATTTGGACCTTTGTGCGATTAAGTGAGATTGTCAAAAAGGCACTTAAATGGGTGAGCGAGTACGACTACAGCTCATAAAGCCATATGAGGGATTGTAAACCGAATAATAAAGCGAACATAATGAAAATATTTTACTCAACATGAACTTCGACTAGAGACAGCATTAACCCGGAGCCGTCGCCGAGCTTTCCCAAACCCTTAAGAAGATAATACTCTGTACAGTTTTGAAGAACTGAAATTCTTCAGGCCAACAGTTTCCCAACATCAGCACTCTTTCTACTCTCCAACGCCCTTCACCTCCCACTCTTCAAACACTCACTTGTGGCTTCCCGCAGCTCCCGTAATCCTCAGTACGAAATTAACAACAACAGCGGCAAACAGCGCAACCGCGAGCACCGTCGGGCCCAACCTATCGTCAAACCCGCCCTGTCCCCTTATTCGTATGCTCTTCGCCCTCCAATGGAACGTAAACAGCGCATACAGCATGGCAGCCATAGCGACGAGCGTGAACAGGCCTGCACTGATCTGGCCGACTTTATCGCCGAAGTTGAGGAGGCCAACGGCGAGACCACCCAGGATGACGGTGAAGTTGAGCCATGATAGGAAGGTGCGCTCGTTAGCGAAGAAGACTTTGGGCTCGACTCGAGTTGGGAGCGCGATGCGTTTGCCTGGAATTGTCAGATACGCCGTGAGGATTGGAATATGAGGGGTGGTTGGGGATACCTGGAGCTGTCTGGAGGAGAGGCTGGGTCGACATGATGCTCGATTGAAGCTCCTTCCGATAACCCCGCTAGCTTGGGAGATGGTGATGAAAGCTTTGAGGAAGGCCAATTGGTCCTTCTAATAGCAATTAATAGATTGAAGAGTCTCCGGACAATTGAGTCGGAGAATTAGATAATGAAGTAGAGGGGTTGGTGGAGAGGAGTGTGAAAGAAGCAAAAGGCTTGTTCACCCTTCCCGCCGCACGTTCTTCGAGGGCAGAACGTGATCGGTCCAATGCGGGTTTGCTCCCCGCACAGCCCAGCGACCATCTCCAAGCCAAACAAGCCTCGAAAACAAATCACGAGAACTGCAAAAACACTACCGTCGTTATCCACTCCAGCGTCTCCTACAAAGAAGAGCCTCGTTTTCTCTAATAATATAGACATAATGACTCCAGTAAGTCCCCAGCCATCCTTGTTCAACCTTTCGCCGCTAACATACCATCCAGCCTGTCGCAGACACCCGACTGAAGCAAATCGCAACTGACGTACGTTTGCACTCCCACTGCATCCCCAAACTATCTCTAATGCTCCATCACCTAGGCCTGCGACTCCGCGCTCAGCAATGCAGAAAGCTACAACCACACCCTCGTCGCCGACTGGAACTCCACGATAATCGTACGTGCACCCCACCGCAACACCACCCCTTTTCCCCCCTACCCAAGCAGTCTCTCCCACACCCTCAATCCCATCCCCCCCCTATTAACAACCGACCCCAGAACACGATCCTGAAATCGCTCATCAGCGAAACCAGCAGCGGCCCGACCTCGCAGCCCAGCTTCAAGTACGCCGTCAACAGCACCATCATCCAGCACTTGTCGCCCGTGCCGGGGAGCAGCGAGCCCGTGCCCGTCGGCCGCCGCGGCATGCACTCGGCCGTCGGCGCGTACTGGAACAACGAGAAGGATGGCATGTGGAGCTTCAAGTACGAGGGCGGCGACAAGAAGGGCATGGATATCGTTATTAGCGTCATGTGGGTGGCGATTTGATCCAAGTTTCCTGAAGGGGGAGAGTGAGGGGGAGAGGAGGTAGATAAAGGGGGGAGGGGACGAGGCGGGTGAAGGGGGAGGGGGTTTCGGGGAGTTGGGCGGGACGATTGGGTAGGGCTAATATTTATCTTTATTGCATGAGCAGCGGGTGCTTTGGGAGTCTGTTCTTTCTTTCCTTTCTTTTCTTCTCTCATTTCGTGCGGCTTTGGGGGGCTGAGAAGGGAGGTGAGAGAGTGTGTTTGTGCGATGGAAAACGCCTAGGTATCCTTTCGACAGTCCTCAAAACCCCTGGTTCGACTATCTTCAACATCTTCCAGAATCAACGTGTCTGATGGGTGCTGCTGATGCTGCTGGAACGCCGAGAGCAACGCTTGGTCTGAGCGGGCAATACATGAAGACCATTTCAACCTTTTCCCTCTGAAACAATCAATTCTTTATCCCCCTCTCATTTTATTCTTAGATTTCTTCTCAGTCATATGGCACCACTCTCCCGAACCTCTCAATTGGCCTGACCAAGCTGTATTTCTATCTACACCATGCAACCACCATCTACAACTAGCCCACTCTCAACCAGCAGTCTACCACCTCACTCTCAGACACGCCAGCCGGATCCCACCCCCTACAGCCTCGCCCTCACCCTCGCATACGGATGCCCCTCGGTACTCGGCACCAAATGGTCAATCTCCAGCGTACTCATCAACCCGGGATGACACTGCGCCAGATCCGTAACGCCAACCAGACGCATGGCGACCTCGAGCTCGTCGCGCATGACATCGATGAAGTGCTCGACGCCCCGCCGGCTGTAGTTCAGCGCGTATAGGAAGGGGTGGCCGATGCCAACGGCCGTGGCGCCTAGACACAGAGCCTTCAGCACGTCGGCGCCGCGCCGGATGCCGCCGTCCAGGAAGACCTCGAGCGAGTCTAAGACGTGCGGGCACAGGCGGTGCAGTTCGAAGAGCGTGAGGAGCGCGGGTGGGGAGCTGGGAGGGGGGGGGGGGCTGTTAGTCAGTTGGGGTTTCTGCAGGCCTTCGCTTTCCTCTGCTTTCCTGCGCTCCACCTCTTTCCCTTTCTCTGCGAGCAAAAGAAGCGCAGGGCGAGACGCAGCCCGGCGAGCCAGAGAAACAAGACGCAAAAAGAAGACGAAAACTGACGTATCCAAATTCCTCCCTCCGTGATTACTAACCATACCCTGCACCCCATCCTCGACCGCCAGCCGCGCGTCCGCCGCACCCATAACCCCCTTCAGCACGATCGGCAACTCCGTCAGGCTCCGCAACCACCTAGATCCGCCTAGCTTAGCGTCGCGTCGATACACTCGGCCATAACCCTGCCCAGACTGCCACCCTTGGCGTCATTCTTGGCGCACACCCCGCTCCTGGGCGAGCGCAGCGTCTCGACGGCGCGCTCGCGCTCGTCGGCTTCGCGCTTGCCGGGGACGGGCGCGTCGGCGGTGACGAAGATGGCGCGGATGCCGAGGGAGGCGGCGGCGCGGTCTTTGTTGACATAGAGCTGGAAGAGGAAGGGGTGCGTTGGGGGTGCGGCGGGCGTGATGGAGGCCAGGGGGACGGAGGCGCTGGTGGAGACCTTGCGGGGTGGATGCGCATCAGTTCAGTCTGCTCTTCCCTCCTCATGTCTATTGCGACGCTGGGTCTGCAGCAGCAGCAGCGGGGGACTGGACGGGAACAAGGGGTACAGAGATACCTCGTCTAGCGGGGGAGAAGGAAAGCCAGGAAAAGGAGAGGAGAGGAGCAAAGAGGACGACGGAGAACCAAAAAAAGGAGAGGCCAAAAAACCGCACTCACACACTGAATAACCCCCTTCCTCCCACACGCCGCCGCAATCGTCCTCTCGCCCTGGATGCGCCAGCCGCGCCATCGCCGCCGGCACGCAGAAAAACGGCACCGCGCTCTCGCACCCCAGGATGCGCGTGTTCACATCCCGCACGCTGCGCAGCACCCGCGGCCGCCACCACACCCGGTCGAACACCGCTCTGTTCGCTTTCGCCGTCGCCAGGTCCGTCGCGGCCGATGAGAAGAACGCCCACGTCTTCTTGGAGAGGGTGCGCGCTGCTACGGCTTCGAAGTCGTGGCTGCTGATGAGCGTTTCTAGCGGCGGTTTGGTGGAGGCGGCGGCTGGGGAGGACGGGGAGGGTGCTGGAGGCGACTGCCGCTGGTGCTGCTGGAGCCAGGAGGGCGGGAGGGTGCTGGTGTCTAGCTTGCCGATGTGTTTGAAGGGCGCAAGGTGGTCGTTCAGCAGAGAGGGCGGGTGGACTTCGTTGTAGGCGGCCGTGGCGTCTTTGCCTGCGTGCTTGAGAATCACTCCAATGCACCCATTAGCCCCGCAATCGATCGTCTAGCAGCCGCAACCGCAACCGCAATCTCAATTGCAAGTTGCAAGCTAGCTGGGGTATGTAAAATAGATGTTCGAGCATCTGTCTTACCGTAGCGCCGCCCGGGTGCTCAGGCGCGAATTCGGCCACGTCCCATACCTGCCCGTCAATCACGACCCAGCAGTTCTCCGCCTCGCTGTGCTGCTGCACCTGGTCGGCTGTCACGAGCTGTTCTTTCGCCATGATAGGGGGGATTGCGTGCGCAATTGCTCAAGAGGGGAACACAACTCCCTTTTCCCTCACGGAACGCGGAAACAGACCCGCGCCACAACGCCATGTTTTGTAGCATGCTGTATACATGTGGTTAGTGGGCTCTGGGGAGTGGACGGGCGGTTGCGAGCCCATTGCATGTTTTGCCCGAAGCAAGCGTGGCAGCTTGAGGATTGCGGATGTGGGGAGCGAAATGGAGTAGCGATCGCGGGAATAAGGCCGAGGGGATCTGGCAGGGCGACTTTCCCCGCCTGGGCCTGCCCTTGGACGTGTCGGCCTAGCCGTTCTCGTATCTTATCGTGTGTTTTGACGAGGGCACTAGAATGGGCGTAGAAGGTCAAGAGGAAGGCTGAGCAAGGCTGCTGGTTTACGGGTTTCCTTGATGGTCGAGTCCGTGAGTACCGTGTTGACGTACGAGTCGGATTGTCTGCTCCGACTTGGAACAACATATTGTGGATTAAGAATCTCTTTGCTGAAGTGGATATCAATACGTTCTAATTTAGTACACTCTTAAGAGCATACATATGAGTAATCGTGTTTGCTAGGAGCTCATGTTCGACGACATGAGAGTCAAAGCCTCGTGTTCGGACATGTATTATATAGAAAGCACAAAAAACCATCCCGATGATGAATACTGACCAGCGCCATAGCTGTTGAACATGTGTAGGACAAAAGCAGAAGAGAAAACAGAATTTAGGCCTTTGCCTTTTCGTTGTTGCTCGCACTCGTTCCCACGCCGTCCGTACGTTCGCCAGTACTCCGAGCCTCCGAATTCTCCTTGGCGAACTTCTTGTACATCGCCGCGATGTCCGCCGAGCTCTCGTTCTTCTCTGTGATGAGGCTCTTCAGCCACTTGTTCTCCGTCTCGAGCTGTGTGATTTTCGATTCGAGCACCGACACCTTCTCCGTCATATCCTTGGCCGTCTTCTCGAGTGCTTGCTCGCGCTGCTTCTTCTTGACGCGGAATCGGGCGCTGGCCGCTGTGTTGCGCCGACGCTTGTCTTCCTCAGCGGCTATGCGTGAGGGTTCATCGACGGCTTGTACGCTGTTAGGGTCGGTTATAGCATCTAGTTTTCGCTTCTCACCAGCGGGTGTGTCGAATCGGGGAGATATCGGAGACGTCGAAGCCGGCGGAGAGTATGTGGGGATATGGTACCCGTTGATTTGAGTCGACTGGAGATTGGACATGGACGGGTCGGCAACGGTGTTTGGAAAGCTGGAAAAGTCGGGAAACTGGAAGTCGCCTGGAAAGACGGCGACGTTAGTAATTGAGGGAACGTGGGAGATTGTTGCAATGTCGCGATGAAATGAAGCTGGCAGTTGTTGACCGTGGTCACGGGCAATGGCGTGCTTCGGGCTTTTGCAGCCCTGCGGACACCTGCGCCATAATACAACCCGGCCGACAGCATGACTCAAGTATGCGGCAAGATCTGTATCAAAAAGACCATGGGCGAATGATTGAAGAGCGTGGGGAATGCGGTAGTGCAATAAATGCCATGTTGGCGAGGTCCGCACATAAATGCCGGGCCACACGCGATGCCGAGATCGGAGTAATACGGACAATGACAATGGAAAGCTGAAGTGCGAAATATGAAGCTGGTAATGCGAGTAAGAATCATGTGAACATACCGTTCATGAAATCTACAGATTTGCTACTATTATTGTTGGTGTTGGTGTTGTTACTGTTGAGGTGACGGTTGTACGCGGAAGCGTTCTGGCGCCTCACACGTTCTTCTATGGCCGGGTCGTAGTCTGCAGGTTGAGTGAGATCGGGGACCTCGCCAAGATCAAAGTCAAAGAACTCGGTGTTGGTGAAGAGGGCGAGGTCATTCTCAATCTCCAGAGGGTCCTGGTTCCGTGAAGCCGTATCCTGGGCGGAAGGGATTGTGTTGAGATTGGCGACGTATTGGGACACGTTTGGCCCTCGTCGCCCGTTGTAGCCAGACATGACGGTCAAGCCAGTCAGCTGGGGAAGCCTCGTTGACTGCCTGGACGGAGTGTCGTGTTTCAGAGAGCTTCAAGACGTCCGCGGATGGAATAAATGAGCGCAAAGCGGTTGCGTCAAGATGAGTAATTGAAGTGGCGGTCAATTCGAGTTTTGATCGCAAGCAGCAGGGATATTCGAAGCCGAATCCTTATCTGCCGTTTGCGGCTTGTCAAATTGGCTTCAATGTTTGTCGAGGAGGTAATCGATGGTGAGGTTGTGGGCGGTCGGGAAGTACAAAGCGCAATAATTTGATGGGGGTTTGGTGGTGGTGAGAGACTTTCTCGATAACCCCGCGGCTGCTTTGGTATCACTCGATGATGCAGCACAAAGAAAAAGAAGTGGGCCGGGCCTCCCCGAGGATTCTAGTGCTTCGGTGAGGGATAGCGGGACAATGAAGCTGAAGGAACAGAGTCTGTCGGGGGGCGAATCTGGGGGATATGCAGAGCCAGATGGCAGTAAAGTGGCTGCATCAACAGGCTGCGCTGAGGTTGCTTTTTCTCTTTGACATCTCCCCCGCCCTTCGTAATCAAATCAGCGGTGACAGAGCCCACGTGCACCTCGACGTTGATTAGCGATCCCCTTCGCCACCCCACGCTTTATCCGCGGGCAGAATGTTCGTTGAACTTCGGCATACTGCAAGGGGAAAATCTATCCGAAAATTTTCCGGGGGTAAGCCCGCCCATCCGCCAAGCCGCCTCTGCCGCCGAGATCACCCTAAACACCTGCTTTGGCGTTGGACGACGCGTCTGTATGCCCGCGAATAACCTCGTTATCCAAAACAATGTGCCAAAACAGTCGCTCATGCTAACTCTCCCATATACTCGAGCTATTGCAACTAAGAACAATGGCTCCCCGCGCGCAATTATCTGTGCCCACTAATGGCGCACTTCCTCACGGTCACCGTCTACCGTCAACAAACCCAGAGGTCTCCCGGACAATATCCAGGCTCTCACGACAATCCTTGATATCTCTAGCCCTTCAATGGCTTCACAAGAAACACCGCGCCTTTTGCGAACCATACCTCGCCGCCGACTATAGCCTGGGAGACGCCGACATCGATGGCGCCCCTTACGACCCAGCACAGAGCTGCGAGGAACTGCAAGAGATATACGAGGGACTCCAAGGCCGCAAAGGCGGCCGAAAAGAGGTTGCAGAGCGGATACTGGAAGGCGATTGGAGGCATGGACTGTCATTATACCAACTTGCCATGGCAGAAACCCAATATCTGCTCGACCACCCGACATCACTACGATGGAGCGCTCAACGGCTGGCCAAGATCGAGAACTCCAAGAGGAGGAGCAAGGACCTGGAGACCGACAACTCCGCAAACCATCTTCCCCGCTTCCACGCGCAGACCTTCCTCCTCAACCTCGTGCATGAAGTGTCTCCCTTAGTTAAAGCGCACTACTACCTCACCCGCATCAACTCCATGCCCCTCACCCTGCTCCGCGTCTACATCCACGACTCGCCCTACAGCACCGAAAAATCCCTCCACGACACCCTCATCACGCCTCACAGCAGCAGCAGCGACGGCTCCAAATCCATCTTCCTCGTCTTCCCGGACGGCTGCCCCTTCACCTACGTCTCCACCGCCACCAGCCTCGGCCAGGCCGTCGGGGTGGAAGGCCGCAGCCTGCGCAAAGTAGTCCTCGACGCCGTGCCCAAGGCCCTCTCCAGGCCCGCGGCGCGCTACACCCTCCAACCGACCTCGTTCTCCGCGCGCTCCCTCTCCGCGCTCCTCGCCTTCCGCGGGCCCGGCCGCAGCAACGCCGCCGCAGGCGGCTGGAGCATCTTCGCCGCCAACAGCCTCACCCCGAACGCACTGGACTTCGCGCTTGGCGGGCCCGACACGCTCTCCTCCCCTTCCTCCCCTTCCTCCGCCGACGCAGACGCAGCCGCAACCGCAACCGCCAACAAGGAAAACGCCGCTCCAGCCGCCCCGCAGCCCCCGTCCCGCAAACGCGCGCCCCACACCCCCGACTCGCCCGCCTCGAAGCGCCGCAAGCAGGTCGCGGCGGGCCGCTTCGGGCGCTCCGCGCGCCAGGGCGATGGCCAGGGCATCGAGCGCTTCGACGTCCGCATCGATGACGCCTTTCCCGCGCTTCCTGCCTCCGTCGCCGCCGCTGCCGCAGCAGTGGCCGCGCAAGCACTCTCAGCTCTAGATCCGGCTCCGTCCCGGCCCGCTAAGCAGCCGTCGGAGCGCCCCCGCCGCTCCCGCGCCTCGGTGCTGGATCGGCCGGAGGGCCGGCGCGACGCTGCGGGTGGGGATGCGGGTGCAGGTGCGGGTGCGGAGGGCGCGGCGTGGTGTCCGGACGTGCGGATCTCGTTCCAGGGCGCGCATGTGTTTGCAGGGATTCGGCAGCTGGTGGAGCGCGGGGTTGTGGACGGCGAGGCGATGCCCGGGTGGATGACGGGGGAGGCGGGGGTGAGCATTGGGGTTGTGAAGGGGGGGCGGATCTTGGGGCGGGGGGAGGGCGGGGTGTAGGGGTGTTTGGTTTTAGGGGAAAGGGGGAAAGGAGAAAGGGGTTGGGTGTGCTGGCGTTGGGTTTGGAGTTTCTTGGGTGTAGGGCTAGGTTGGGATGTTTGGGATGATTTGGGGGGTGGGCTTAGATACCAGTGTTGGCGGTACGTTGTGGATTTAAATGTTATTGGCTTCGAGGAATTGGAGCTCTTCGGCAGCTATATAAAGAGGCGGGTAACTGCTGAAGGCCTGAAGTAAGGCACGATACGTTGGCATATGAAGCGAACCCAAAACTCAACGTATCTATCTCGCCATGAAAGTATACGCTCGTTCTATTAACAATCGGATTTGTACAGCCGCTAAAGTACTTCGGCGCCTCTTTCTTGGTCGGTCTTGGGTTCCGGAATGCGGGTTGAGGGCTTCCACTTCCCTCCCTCGTTCTCGAGAAGAAGTATAGTATCCCTTATTGGTTTCTCAGACAACATGTGATTCTGAGAGAACCACCGAGTGTACTACCGAGTGAAATCAACACCAATGAAGTCTTTCCCAGGCTGTGGCTAGCGAATGCCAATATCTACTAAGTAGAGTATCGAAGAATTGCACAACTATAGTTGATTGCGGTAACCGGATTCAAAGCCATAAAAGAGTGTTTTTTCCATACGAAAAACGTCTTGCAAACTAATGGCCGGCTGCACGAAGCCGCCATATATGACAACAATCAACTCCAAAAGCCCTGTCCCTAACCGAAAGAAGCACATTAGGTATCCTACGTCCCTACCAACGCCTCCCTACCCCATCCAACTCTACTTCACTTCCTGAACGCACTCCCGACCGCCAGTTTATTGATCCTCTCCTTCTCTTCCGGTGTTATATTTTTGGCATTAAACTCACCCGGCTGCGCTCTAAACCCTTTCTCATACCATTCCTCAAAATGTTCCATCTTAACCTTGTGATACGGAATGCCCAGATCGCGTGAGACGCGGTCATCCCACGCCATCATAGAAAATGCCGAAACCTCGTTACGGTTCATGCCCATGAGCTCGGTCTTGCGATCGCCCTCGTTCCGTTCCCGCTCGAGCATCTCCATGTATTTCTTGCCAGACCTTGCGCGTGGTCGGCGTGTTGAGGCAGCGATGGCGTGGTAGTCGAGCTCGTAGCCTAGGCTGTCATAGGTCGGGGAGCCGTTGGGACCTTTGTTGAGACAGCGTTGGACCGGGTCATCGGTGCTGGAGCTGTCGGAAGATGACTCTGAGGGTGGTGACTTTTTATCCTTTGATGATGGAGGCGCTTTAGGTTTCTCTTTGGTTGCTTTTGCGGCTTTAGGCTTCTCTTTGGCTGCCTCTGTGGCTTTAGGCGCTAGGTCTGCTTTCTTGGTTCTTTTAGACAGAGGTTCGGGGTCTGGCGGGCTTGCCTGCTCCTCTGAAGCTCCACTCCCCCTCTTGCTGCGTCTCACGGGTTCAGATGCTTGTTTAGATTCCTCAGCCTTCCGCTTCGACCCCTTCGCCGGCTTCTTGGCCTGCGCCTTCTTCCCTTCCTTTTCCTCTTCTTCCTTGTCCTCATCAACGCTCGCTTTCTTCTCAGCTTTCCCAGGCTCTGTACCAGCCAAATCAGCACCCTCCCTCCCCAACACCCACGCCACCTTCTCCATCTCCACAGCCGGGACATCTAGCCTCGCTCTCACTTTCCCCACCTCCTTACATAAACTCTGATACTCTTTCATCGTATACCCAATCTTCCTATCCCACCCCTTCCCCTTCCCCTCCTCCCAATGCACCCACCTGAACAGCTCATCCGAGAAGAACGCCACCGCGTCAGGCTTGTAGACGCTCAACAGCAAGGAGGCAGTAGCAGGGCCAATGCCTTTAAGCCTAACTAGGATCTTAGCTGCCTCGACAGGGTTGGAGGGATTCCCCTGACAATACCCGAAGGCATAGCCCGTCGTGCCATGGAGGTCGCTTGCGGAGTTGGAGGAGACAAGAGAGAGCAGTTTCGGGCGGAATGTGCCGTGCTTGCTGTATGAACCATTAGCTCATCTGCTTATACAGCGGTGAGTTTATCTGGGGTTGGTTTTGCTCTGTACTCGCATAGCACTTCAAGACATCCGCTATATCAACATCGATAGGAAATTAGAGACAACATACAGTTTCCACTCGACGAGGCTTTCCACCTCCTCTTTCTCCAGGAATGCATCGGACTCTTTCTTACGTTGTGCGACTTTCTCTGGGATCGACTCGAAGCGCAGTTTGTCGAGGTCGTGGAGTTTTGCGGGGACTGCGTCCTGGTAGCGTGCGAGGATGTTATTGAAGTCGACGCGGGAGACAGTATGCGCGGAGAAGGAAGCCATGAGATTTATCGCGTATAGGCAGATCTAAGCTGTATAACAATACTCTTCTCGAGCGAGGGCGTTCTTGTGCTATAAACCGTGGAGGTTTTGTTGAGTACCTGGATTATTGGTCCACAACAACGTACGACGTTAGATCCAAAGGATCATGGAAGAACGCGCTTGAGTTCACGAGTTCACGTGACCAAACCACATCAGGAGCTGAATTGTATTGAGCTTCTATTGCACGGTGGTTTTTGAATATCATTAAGTGGAATATACTAATCATTATTACACTAATTGCAGGTCCTTAATCGATCAAGCCATCCACAATCATCCCGTTACTTCAAACCCCCATCCATTGAACATTCTCACCCCATAAACCTTTCAAGGTAAAGCAGAATCAGCCGAAGAATTGCCAAATAAAACATAATCCCAGTACAAAGAGCCTTACCTTGCAAAACCAGTCTATTTCGGTTTCGGAGGTCTTCCTCTTCCCCGCTTCGCCGTTCCAGAAAGACTCAACAATGGCGGTCCACCCACAGGCGGTTGTCCCACAGGCGGTTGTCCCACAGGCGGTCGTCCAATAGGCGGTCGTCCAACGGGCGGTCTTCCCAGAGGCGGTCTTCCCAGAGGCGGTCTTCCCAGAGGCGGTCTTCCCAGAGGCGGTCTTCCTAAAGGTGGTCTTCCCAGAGGCGGTCTTCCCACAGGCGGCCTTCCCACAGGCGGTCTTCCCACAGGTGGTCTTCCCACAGGCGGTCGTCCCACAGGCGGTTTTCCTACAGGCGGCCTTCCCACAGGCGGTCGTCCCACAGGCGGTCGTCCCACAGGCGGTCGTCCCACAGGCGGTCTTCCTACAGGCGGTCTTCCTACAGGCGGTCTTCCTACAGGCGGTCTTCCAACAGGCTTTGCCGGCAGTACCGGCAACCTCGCTGGTATCTCATCTTCACTTTCGCTCTCGGAAGGGTCCGATAGCTGAACTCTGGGCGGCCTGCTGAGCCTACGAGAGCTATTGGACGTCGTGTCGATTACGACTTTTGTCGCAGATGTGGTGGATTTTGGAGTACTCTGATTCTGCTTTGATGCCGCAGATACAATCTTGATCTTCTTCCCAGCCATCCCGGGGCGGGAAAGGATGGAATTATTGGGTTTTGGAGGAGCAGGATGCAGGGAAGAATTGATCGCGTTGAATTTGGTAGATTTTGAATCTTCGGTCGCGACAGCGTCAATGTAGGCATCTAGAGATTCGTTACTAGACTCCTGATATTCGTCCTCGTCCTCGCTGACTACCCATTCTGCCGCCATTAGTTTAGCTTTTCTATTTTTCTCGACTGCCTTGGCTTCTTCGGCTTTCTTCTTCTTACTCTCTTTCAGCAGTGGGGCAGATCTCGCGAGTTCGATAGCTGAATCCGGCGGCTTGGCTACAGTAATTGACGTTTGATCAGCATTGAAGACACCATCCTCAGACATGTTAATTGTGGACATGTTACCCGTGCTAGCTCGCATATGACGGGGTCCGGGAGGCCGAATTTGTGCCGGAGATTGAGGATTAGGCATGGTTTTCCGTCTTTCAGCACGACGGTTGACGTCCCCCTCTCTAAAATCCGGGGGTAGCTCTGATGGTAAGTCTCTATCCTCTTGATTCTTTCTTGCAAGCCAAGATGAAATACGCCGACCGCCACCAGAGCCATTATTAATCCTGCTAGGGTATTCTTCTTCCTCGTCTTCTTTGTCATCGGAATCAACAGTGATTTCTTCATATCGAAGCTTTGCCTTTGCAACGCCATTTACACCACCAGATATCTTGCGTCGATGCCTGGACTTAAAATCCTCATCGTCTTCTACACGGTACCGGAATTGATTAATTGCTTTTGGCTGCAGACCAGATTTTGGTGCGCCATTTGATGTAGGTACGACATCGGACTGAATGATTGCCCTAGTTCCATCATCTGCTCCATCACCACCGAAGCTGGGTGCAGCCGCCCGTTTGGCAGCTTCTTGGGAGGCTATCAAAGCGAGTTTTTCACTGCTAATAGGCAGTTTCACTACTCGGGACTTTCCTCTCATCGCCGCAGCCACCATGATATAGCGACCAACTTTCCTGGCTTCCTCAAGCTGCCTCTTTTCTTTTTCCTTTTGGAATTGTTTGGTTGCACCGCTCTTCGGTTGTGCTAACGGACGCCCATCATCTTTCTTCCGTCTCTTAGAGCCGATTAATTTTATTTGATCGTCATCATCAGACTGACAAAGCCTTTTCTTAGACTTGTCCGATCGAGGTATTTCTGCACTAGGATCTGGGTAGAAGGAAGCGTCGTCATCATCCAAACGGTCATCAGGCTGATACCCATACATAACTGCAGAAGGGTCAACGTAACCAAGATGTAAGTTGGCATCTTGCTCATGGTGCGATTCTTGACGTTGAGTGTACGGCGATACGAAAAGGCTAGACTCGTCTCCCCGAAGTGAAGGATCTATGAGGGCGTCATGGAAGCCGTTTGTACCTCCGTTTGAGTCATCTACAGGAGAATACTCAATTCCATTCTGGGCCGCTTGATGTGTGTAGTGCCCACCTCCGTCATCCATATATCTATCATCAAGAGCGGGGTCACTCTGTTTGGCTCTTTCGGCTTCTTCTTTACGCCTTTGTAACCTAACGCTCTTTAATGGAGCGTCAACATCTTCTCGCAGCCAGTTGAGATTCGATACGCTAAAATCTACAAGGCATTCCATACTTCTCACATCCGCTACTTTTCGTGTATCGTGCCCCAGCAGCGTGCCCTTGGGCTCGTAAGGCTTCTGGCGAGGATCGCGCCGACATGCACCCGTGTTGCATACTCTTTCGCAGTGGGGGCACTTCCAGTTCGGATTCTCCATAACTGTCAGCGGCATCAAGTCGTGCGCTCGAAACAAGGTGCCATAGCAGTAGGAGTAGTCGCAATTAGAACAATTTGCCATTTTCCACTTTGGATGTCGGTGTAAACAGAAATGGCATGACTTATGGCTGCTCAGCCATTGCTTGGACTTCTTCTTCACAGTTTTCCTGACTGTTCCATCATCGTTAACCAGGATCTCTTCCTCCTCGGATTCTTCTTCCATGGGCTTCGGCTGTGTGATATCTACCCATGGTCGAAGCTTCAGCTGCTCCTGACAAACCTGGGCGAGGGTTTTCTTTCCGAGATAACGTCTCTCTTCTGGGAGTGGAAGAGGGGTCTTCTCAGTTACACCTCCGTCGATTTCGAGTACCTGTTGTCTCCATTCCTCGTACTTATGAATAAGATCTTTCCACTTCCATTGCTCAGTCCACTTTAGATCTGACTGGCAAGCACAACTGCGGCCCATTGCGTAGCATTCCATGCATACATCGTAGGGTTCCTCACTTTCAGTCCCAAGCGCGGTGGTACAGCTCTTGCAGGTCAAGAACCTATTGAAAATGTTCCCTCGACAATAAGCGCATGTGACGTTACTCTCGTACGGAAGGAATTCGGGATGTTCTCGAGATTCCGGAGCAAACATTTCCGATAGCATGATAATCTTGTACAGATCAAATAGCCTTTTAAAGTCCCTCTGCACTTGGCGGAGCTTCAAGCTAGTGCTCAATGCCTCCGCCTGTTCGCCACCCAATTGCATTTGAGCTTTAGCAGACTTAAGCAATCCCGAATATTTGAGAAGGCTGTAGTATACGATCGCCTTGTTTTTATACTGCTCGTCGCGACAGACCATCCGGGCATTGGGTAGCGCTTCGGTCATAGCCATCTCAAGTGTCTCAACCGTCGTTCGATTCCATGCAACCTTCATTGTTCGAGTTCCACGATTCCACACCTGATGTGGTGCGAGTGGAGGAACGAGGATGAAGTCTCCAGGTCTCTGTTCCACAACGTAGGTCTTGAATGGTGCTCGCTTCCAAGCGATCAATTGCGCAAAATGATTTTCAACCTCTATATCATGGCCAAGGATAGAGAGCCAATATTCTGAGACTACCTGACGATCTTTCGTTTCCGTCATGAACCATATTGAGGACCCCGGCCGCTCAGGCTTCCCGTCCTCGCCCACAGCATTGACAGTTCCAGAGGCCTCAACCATAATATTATGTCCCAAGGAGGCGCACATCTCCCGATGTGCTGGAGTATACGTTCCCTCATGACCGACGTAGCACATTAGGTTCTCTGCGCGCATTTCCAAAGGTAGGCTACTCATTAGGTCTCCAGCTCTTGCGGTTCCTCGGCCTTTGCGTCTCCCTGTAGCATTTGGGATTGATTCATCAACCGAGCCCGGTCCGCCAACATCCCCCGTGCTTTCATTGAGATAGAAAAGACCTGCAGGGATATGCTCCTTTAGCTTGTCATGCCAAACAGGAGGGCAATCGATATCTTTCAGATATATCCTCTGTCGGTTTTTATCACGGTAATTTTCCGGTTGATCGAAGAACTGATCTGTGAGCCGTCCCATATTCTTGAGATAGTGTTTGATCGTGAGAGGGAGATTGTCTTTGATGGTCAAGTTGCGTGCATTCTCGACTAAACACGCGTTGGGAGTTAGTACGATCTCTGAGCATGGCTGACTTTAGGTGAACGTACTTTTATCACCATGGTTATCCCTAAGCCATTGCGGAGTGAACGTCCAGGGATCCAGCAATTCATCGAAGCCGTCAATGACTAGAGGCTTTCCTCCAATAACTACATGAAGGAGTACCAGCTTCTCGAATTGATCCATGCCCTGCTGAGCGATCATCTCACAAGAGATGCGGTCAACATATTGAAAGTTCTCGGCGTTTTCGACGAATGTTGGCAAGTCGAAGTCTGGTGGAATGGGCTCAAAAGATGCCCGAGGTCGTTGTGCAGGCATGGTTTGCAGGAGTTACGACGAAAATTATGAGGGCTAACCAACATCAGGTATGCGATCTGCGCAAGGCTGCAATTATAACTGTCTCATGATAGAGCAAATGCGCAGACGAGACCTAGACGCGACAAGATGAATCAGTGAAGGGTGCGGAGGGATATCGTGAAGTTGAAACGAGGTTCGGGATGTCGTGCACGGGCCATCTGGTAACTCTGGCCAGATCCGCGCCTCCAACTCCTCGACCCTTCAGCCGGTTATAGCCCTCCACCCACCGCCTAAACGTGACGAGGCACCTTGTACGGATAAGAGCATTTTTTAAATTCTTTTATTCTTTTGTCTCTTCTGGAAACGTACTGTGCGTCATTCGTAATTGGCACGCGGAGGCCCTAGATGCACTCCTTTTAATTAGCCAATGCCAGGACGCAAGTGAACCTTCATGTGAATTTTTAAAAGGGCAACTTATACAAAACTGTATATAAGGTGAGAATTTCTTAGTGTTTCTCCTACGAATGCTTAAACCACCAGCACTTCAACTCCTGACAAAATATGTCCTGCAATATAGAGTAGCATTAACAGCCATTTAGGGTTTCGGCAAGGGCCTAAGCTAATAGCTCTGCGAAGACATGAAATCTGTTTTCTTTTGTAATTTGCTGAAGAGCTAGGGCATTTCTCGTTCCTTCGGAAGCAATTGATCACCGCTAGAATAGAGCACGAGCCTCATCTCAACGTGAGCTCTTTCCTATCGTCCTTTTTGACACTTGCTGTGACAGATTGCCTTCTACCATCATGGCATCAATCTGCACTCTTAAAGCCCGTCGGCTTTGTCATTTCAGAAATCACACACTTCATCCCTTGAATGAGGTGTCACGATTGATCCCAAGCCGGTTTGGCCCCCACCGTGTCTGGATTGGATGGAGCTCAAGCACCACCGTTCACCAACAGAGACCTTTCCATCAATCGAAATGGCGCCAAAATTATGAACAAGAGAAAATTATTCGTCTTTCCGAATCTCAAATCAAAATTAAAAGCCCATCCGTCCCCCGTCGTACGTGTCTCCAACACTCCCGCTTGACAACCTCCTCAGCATTACAAAATACGGCCACTAATCATCCGTCCCTGCCTGCTTATACACCTCCTCGAACTGGAATACTCTCATATCTCCCCAAGCAGATGGTTCCTTACGCCGAACTGATTCGAATCGACAAACCAACAGGGACGTATTACCTTTTCTACCCATGTCTTTTCAGCACCATTATTGCGGCAACCATCTCCACGCCGATAGCGTCGCCTTCATCTATCATTGGCACTGCGGCCCTCTTCTTCACCGGAGCTCTCGTCATGCGGGGAGCCGGATGCACCATCAACGATCTCTGGGATCGTAACCTTGATCCCCATGTCGCCCGTACTCGTCTTCGTCCCATCGCCCGAGGGGCCATTACGCCTGAGGCAGCAATCATTTTCACAGGGGCACAACTTCTGACCGGACTAGCTGTTCTCCTTCAGTTTCCCACCGCGTGTTTTTGGTACGCCACCCCATCTCTGGCCCTGGTGGTGACCTATCCGTTGGCCAAGCGCATTACGTACTATCCGCAGTTTGTTCTTGGTCTCACCTTCTCATGGGGTGCCATAATGGGTTTTCCAGCCCTTGGTATTGACCTCCTCTCAAACCAACCTGCCTTAGTTGCAGCGGCATGTCTTTACGCCAGTAATGTCGCCTGGACAGTCTTCTATGACATGATATATGCCCACATGGATATCAAGGACGATGCAAAAGCTGGCATCATGAGCATTGCCCTAAGGCATGAGAACAATACCAAGGCTGTATTGACAATGCTCGCGGCTACTCAAATAGTGTTGCTGGGAGCCGCCGGGGTCGCTGTTGATACAGGACCAATCTTCTTTATTGGGGCTTGTGGGAGTGCAGCTCTCACTTTAGGAACTACAATCTGGAGGGTCAAGCTAAAAGAAGTTGCTAACTGTTGGTGGTGGTTTAAGTATGGATGTTGGTTCACAGGAGGCGGAATCACCCTTGGTCTGTTAGGCGAATATTTTACTCAGTTCGTCGGTCTATACAAATCCAACACAGAGCTCACCAAATAGGATGTTCTTTCTTGCAAGGCGCTTATCTAGGGTTACTTGCTTCGCGCCATATCTCGTTTAAATGGTATCCTAAAATTTCGTTAATGGTTAGCACAGTTGTCAGATAATCTATATTCTCTAAGGCGTGGGACACGTGCACGAGTCACGTGCACGGGGCACGTGCATCGTAAATCTCTTCATAGAGCCCTAGGGGCCCTAGGTCAAAACATCGACATCAATCAACGATCAAGTCAAGATCATCAATCCATCAACCCATTTCATCAATAAACCCCTCTACATGAACTTCGTGACAGTTATAAGCCCGGTCCACCAACTTAAGAAGCTATTCAGCCATTACTCAATCATTTAAAGAAATTCTACCTTATCGTTAGACTCTAACACCTCATCGTTAGGACGCAGACTCTGACAGAAATCCTACCTCAAGTGTTGCAGGACGATTCTAACACGAACCTTCCACGAGATTCCACGAGATTCCATAAGATTCCACGAGAAATCCTACCTCAATCGTCATAGGACGACCCTGATGACAAGGACAATCCTAACAACAAAAATACCATCTTAAATCCTCCTTTGCCTATTAGTCAAATAACTCCACCGACGTCAAGCTCATCAACAACGATCATCCTCAATAAGTCAGAAGACTGGGAGTAATAGCTATGGCAACTCCGAGCCCTTGTAGATTAGCGAATTTGGGCCCACGTTGACCCAGATAGTGCAGCACCTTAACAAGGTCTACTACAAGAACCAGCCTATCCAGAAGTTATAGATTTTAATAAGAATGCAACCTTATATACACAGCTCTTAACAAATTAACAGAAAGCATACAAGAATAGCAGACAATACTACAACTAGGACATAAAGTATTTCCTAAGATAGGAAGATTATCTTTAACAGATCCGCACCTAGATCACGTCTACAGTATCAATTTAGAAGAAGCTACTGCTTAACCCTTCCTTAATAGTTAAAGAATAGCTATCTCGGCTAAAGGAGAATATAGAACCTACCTTATCGTTTATTAGGAAGAAGGTATAATACTAATATACGGAAGCCCTTAAGGGGTTTAAATAGTTGTCAAAATTAAACTAATAGCTAGATTAATGGGAACACGCAATATCCCTAGGAGAGAAGTATAAGATCCCTTAAATATCCAATAGTATCTGGCTTTAAAATTTAGCAGAAGTTATTTAACCTTTTAGCAACGCCTACTATATAAAGTACACTACTGAGTTAAATAACCCTTAGAAGTCAAGATCTTCCAAATACTACAGAGTAGCAAAGGAGCTGTAAGAAGGACTTAGAACACCCTTAAAGAAAGCCAATACTACTATAAGAGGCAGTACCTTTAATATAGACTTCACAGAGTAAGCCACTAAGGATCACTCTAATACTACTAAAGGTTCATAAAGAGGAAAGGCCTTAGCATGTAATAGACGCTTAAAGAGAGCCGGGATACTAGTAGATAAGAAGACGTCCTATAAGAAGCCAACGCCTAAGTGCTTAGCGTGCGGAATACAAGGACACTCCCTACAGGACTATTAGTGTTTATTTAAAGACAAGAGACCTATAGGAGTCACAATAAAAGATACGCGCATTAATAGGGCACTAAAGAAGGTAGAAAAGAATAAGAATCTTACTAACCAAGTTACAAAGATTAAACTTAAAGAATAAGAAGATAAGGCCTAATAATAACAGGATAAGAGCTAGGAAGTTAAGATTAAGGGAGAAGCTAATATAATATTCCTAGAATTATATTATACCGGTTAAACCCATCCACTAAAGCTATTAACTATTCTTAACTTAGGAACTACTCTCTATATCTTTAATAACCTCTCTTATTTTTATAATTTTAGGAAAGCTCTAAAACACAAATATATTACTGTCAGCAGCTCAGAAGTACCCATACTAGGCTATAGCAATATCACTGTCCAAATTACAAAACTAGACAAGAGCAAGGGAACCCTACATCTTAAGGACGTTGCCTTTTATATAGACTTTAATATAAATCTAGTGTTGTTCCGTCTGCTTTAAAAACAAGGGTTCTACTAGGACAATAAAGAAGACAATAATCTTCTAGTTTAGAAGGATAACACAATCCTATATTAAATAGAAGAACGTCACAGATAATAGACTATTAAATATGTCCAACTAGGAAGTTAATTAGCGTTTAATACAAGCCAACTGCTACGCCGCTAATAGAAGCGCAGAGCATTGTTAAGAGACACTTATTTAGATTCAAAAGGTAATGTGTATCTATAGCATCTGCGTCTAGGTTATCCAGGACCTATAAGCCTTTATTATTTAGGTCTTAACGCCCTAGGAGTTAAGCTTTAAGGCCCAAAGATAATAGAATATTAATATTATAGTCTCGCCAAAATTAAGCGTTAGGTCTTAAGAAGGTTCTTAAAACAGAATATTAATAAACCTTATCTTAACCTCCATATTGACTGGACTGACCTTAAGAAAGCGCATACTAGATTTGTATAAGTTATATTTATTTATAACACCTTTTTAGGGAGAACCTTCCCGTATTTTATAACAACACATAGTAAAGAGAAGGAGACACTATAAGTACTTAAAGATTTCATCTAATGGATTCGTTTAAGGCATAACCTTAAGGTTAACACTATTAGATTAGACAATAAGCTAGGGAGAAGGAGAACCCTTAAATAGCTATAAACCTAAGGGATTATATTTAAGCCTTTGGCGCCTTATACCCAAGCTTAAAATAGTACCGCCAAACACTTAGGGGGTGTAATTATTGAGAGAGCATATATAATAAGAATTGCTACTAATCTACCATACAATCTATGGAAAGAGATAGTTAACTATATAGTCTACCTTCAAGATCGAACGCCACGGGAAAGCAATAGTTGGAAATCGCCTTATAAGAGGTTCTATACCTTCCTAGCTAATGGGTTAAGAAAGCCGCAACTAGCGCACCTAAAAGCCTACAGCTGTAGGGCGTACGCGATGACGTCAGACGCCCAGCTAAAAAAAAAAAGGCTAAGCAAGCTAGATCTGCGAGCCCATATTAGCTACCTCATTGGCTATAACTCTACTAATATCTATAGGATCTGGATCCTATATAAAGGTATTATTATCTCTACTAGGGACGTCATCTTTAACAAGAAGACGTTCTTTAATGGTAAGCAAACAGACATCTTAAAGAACCTACACGCTGAGTTAAACACGCTAATTAAGAAGATTTAACTCCCTAATACTCTAACTAAGAATAAGGTCCTTCTAGAAGACGATAAAGAAGTATTTAAACTATCAATTTAAGAGGAAGACAATGATATTAATAAGCTAGTTCAAACCTTTAATAAGTTAGCAGATCTTAAGCTTACAAGAGCTCTTAAAGATACATATTATACGCCACCTCCAATAAAAGAAGATAAAGAATCTCTATATGCCTTTTACGTCGAGTATCCTATAAAGTTAGATGTATAAGGTACTAATTAGGACATCGTCAGCCAAGTAGGAGATGGGTTTCACACTTAGGGGGTATTTAACAACTCTATTAAGGACTCATTTAAGGAAGCCTATAATAACAGGTTTGAAGACTTTATTACCAAAAGAATTATATTAGCCTATCACGGCGCCTTCTTAGCAGGAAGGAAGTTCAACCTTAACAGTTAACTTAATAATAGTAAGCTAAAATCAGGCAGAATACGCAATATTAGATTATATAGGAAGAACTTACCTCCGCCACCTCAGTTAATCTATAACCTTAATATATATCCTCTTTGAGATTAGTTCTAAGAAGCTTAATAAGCTTACCTCCAATCCCATTATCAAATAAGGTTGTTTTAAGAAACAGATAAGAAGTATATAAAGGGATAGCAGGTCCTTAGCTTAATATAGGTATTCGTCTACAAGACGGACAAGTATAGATTTCTCCAGAAATGCAAGGTATAATTAGTAGTCTGCGGAAATTAATAGGCCCCAGGAGACCTACCTATAAGAGCTACTATATTAGCTAATACAACCTTCCAAACACTTATAGCGATCACCGCAAAATTTGACCTGGAGACGACACAGATAGATACAGTCAATGCGTTTATCCATTGCGATCTTAACAAGGTCGTCTATATAAAGCTACCGCCAGGGTTTAACAAAGGAAAGACAGACAAAGTACTGCGCTTAAAAAAAGCCCTATACAGACTACAATAATCACCACTATTATAGCAGAAGAATCTTATAAGCTTATTAAACAAATTAGGTTTTAAAGAGGTACCTTAGGAGCCGTATATTATACTAAAAGGTGGAATAGTCGTCTTCTTCTATATTAACGATATTATCTTCTACTACCGAAAAATAGATAAGAAGAAAGCTTAAGAAGCAATTAAAGAGCTAAGCAAGGAATACTAGATAAGTACCCTTAGCGAGCTAAAATGGTTCCTAAAAATCCACGTGCTATGCAATTATAGCTAGAGGCTCCTATAGCTATCCCAGGAAGCCTATATTGAGAAGATAGCTAATCAGTATAAGATAGATCTTATAGGGCGTCTTCCGGACACTTCTATAGCAGAATCTAAACTCCTCCCTACTAATTACCGATTAATTTGTCTGACGCGTCCGTCCCCTAATATAGACCTATTAGTCCGCCCTATATCCCTACCAGCCTCTACAATGCTATATCAGAGAAAATTGGGTTTAGTACTCTATACAGCCACTATAACGCATCCGGATATTGCGTTTGCAGTATTAAGGCTGGTAAGGTTTAATTAGGACCCAAGCTAAGAGTATTATTAAGCAGTAGACAGAGTTATCTAATACCTATATAGTACGAGAAGCAGAGTAATCTGCTATAGAGGAGATAAGAAAGGAATAAACGGTAGAGGAAGAGACAAAGGAATACGCAACAAAGGACGAGACGATAGAAGAGATGGTAGAGGTAAAGCGCAATTATTTATCTATGCCAGCGATGTATTATTCGCGGACAACTCCGTTAACAGAAAGAGCTTATAAGGATATATTATAAAGCTATTTAGGGGGCCGATCGCCTAGAGAGCAAATAAGTAGGGTATAGTTATAACGTTAAGTACAGAAGCTAAGTTGTTAGCCCTATTATAAACAGTAAAGGAAGCTATCTTTACTAGTAGGCTGTTTAATATAATAACGTTACGCCTAAACAAGCCCTTAATTATCAAATGTAACAACACCCAGACGCTCCAACTAATTATAGAAGACACGGTAAAGCTAATCACAAAGCTCCGACATGTTAACATCTATTAACACTAGCTACGTTAGGAATACGCAATAAGACGAGTACAATTTCAATAGATAGCGACGAAGGAGATAATCGCCGATGGACTTACAAAGGCCCTGCCCAAGTAAAGGTTTCAAAGTTTCATTAATATGATTGGGATAGTGGATATCAAGGAGCAACTAGATAAGGAGAAGCAACTAAAGGACCTAAGGGACGGTATTAGAGCAAGACAAAAGGATTTAGATAAGATTACGGTTCAATTAACTCATTAACGGACACAAGAAGGTAGCTAGCTTTAACCTTAAAGAGCTTAAAGCTAAGGGGGTGTGTTAGATAATCTGTATTCTCTAAGGCGTGGGACACGTGCACGAGTCACGTGCACGGGGCACGTGCATCGTAAATCTCTTC
>Ga0307507_10002659_pt1 | contig 36829 bp, 30 predicted proteins | sample 7_EM_MG_FD_207223 | JGI IMG/M metagenome (GOLD analysis project Ga0307507, IMG submission 207223) | Populus trichocarpa ectomycorrhiza microbial communities from riparian zone in the Pacific Northwest, United States - 7_EM | ecosystem: Host-associated > Plants > Roots > Unclassified | place...
GTGAACCACAAGTGGCAACAATCAAGTTGCAATAATGTGCCCAAAACGAAGGTTTCCAAAAAATAGAAAAAATCTATTTTTCACAAAACAGTAAAACTGAAGAACCCTAACCCAACTACAGAGAGGGCATTGTGTAAGAATAGTTTATTGTACTTAATGTAAAAGTAGTATGATATACCAAATACCCAAAATGCCAGATCCAATGGCCAAATCCATTTACTCCTGTAGGCACCTATGCTAGCTTTCATTTTAACAAGAAAGCCTGTTGCACATCACTGTTGAGCAGCAGAGAATATATCACCAAGTTGCTTACCTTAAACAAGCAGTGGATGCCAAGCAGTCAATGGTTAAAGTTAGGCTTTTATTGTGTGTCAACCAGACATGCTACTGCGACTTTCATTTCTACATATTATGCTAACTTGAGAAAACTCAAGTATCCGTTGCAACTTGTGTTTTGAGATTATGGCGCTGTTCTAGAGCCACGACCACCAGACGCACCCTAAGATATCCTCCCTCCCCGCACAAATCTGCTCGGAATCATGTCTTAAATGAAACTACACAAGAAGCGATTATTACGCCAGGATGCGCTATCGTACTGTACAAGTACAATTGTCTTCTACCAGAACGGAAAGAACAACCCCACGCTTCAAATCATACCCCCGAAAAAGCAACTTAATTGCCGATACCGACCTCCTCCTGCATAATATGATGTCATGCCTCAGAATCCTATGTCACTTACAAGAAGCCCTGAGTCAAAGAGATACGGCATGCTGCTTACACCAGCCATTCATATCTCCTGTCAGCCCTACCTCTACCGTACCTTTTGTAATGTCAACAATTGGCAGCATGCGAACCTTAATGGTCAGCCATTTATGGGCAACTTTGCGTCATATGTGACCTACGGTAGTCCCAGTAGCTCTCGCCAGATCAAATCACAACGAGACCCCCCACCCCCCCACTCTAATGCGCAAATTCGATTCTCCCAGTGATCTCTTCAACCACCCATCAGCAGTCCCAGCCCACGATGACCACCACATCATACAAACCTGCGAGCGGCTTGACGTACAGCGAGGCGTTCGGCCGGCACCGCACGCTGGGATTACTCAGGAAGTACTGGTTCGGCTGGGGAATACTGTAGGGCTGTAGATTTATTCGATATGGGAATACCGATATCGCAAAATCTCTTGAAATCCACGATCAGATCCCCAGGGGAAATCAGCCCGTCAGCCCAGGATAGGTTTAGTTTGAGGGGTTAACAGAATTGTGAATACCGGTTAATGAGATCCAGCACATCTTGGGGGCTGGGCTTATGCTGTGTCAGGAAAAAGCCAACCCTTCTCAGGAGCTCCTGTCTTCGAATACGGGGATTTTAGGGCTGACGGAGATAGTGGATTTCAAGAGGGTTTATGGTATGAGCAAGACGGTCTCGGATTCCATGGGTGGAATTAGGAACATATGCAGGGAAATCGGAGAGAATAAAATAAAATAAATAAATTATAAAAGGGTACCCTTGAAATAACAGGGAAATGGAAAGAAAAAAGGACAAAACAACTAACTTCTTGCCTTCTGGGGCCTAGGCCCCTGGCCTGAGTCTCTTTTTGTGCTCAAAGCCCCCCCTCCTATCACTGTCCCGGGGAGATACCTATTCTGCCACTTGATCGTGCCTGCGTCGTTCTGAATCCCTCTGATATCCGAGCAAATCGTCAATACTCGAGTACTAGTAACTTGCTAACATTGATTTGATTACCTACTTGTGTCATTTTGACGAAGTTTTTTATCTATATGCAATTAGCAAATTTCACCAAAATAGGTTTAGAAAGCTATGCTTCTGAGGGGGCAGTTTGGGTGCTTGTTGGCTTCAAGTTTGGCAAATCCCGATTCTGGTCGGCCATCAGACATACCGTGAGAACTCAAATAATTGGACCATGTGCCAGGACGTTGGAGTTGCCTCTCCTAGTAAAGTCCGGTACTTTTTTCTTTTTTATTTGTCTCGAAGAGCAGGTTTTTTTTTCTTTTTGGCGTGTTTGTCGGCCCTTTTCCAGAGGGTGAAATTTTAGACTACCTGGCACATGGTCCAGTCGTCATGATATAGCGCCGAGTAGAGCCCGCACCCAGAAGAGGAGAAATTGGGACATTGTGTTGGGGTGGGATTTGCATGTCCTTGCTGGTCGGAGTATTTCCGTAGAGATCGGGGACGCCCATATTGCCGTCCATCCGAGTCCTGAAGAATATGAAATCACCAAATTAGTAGCCAGGATTTTTTGGAGACTTTAAATGTCTTGAACAAACCTTGACCAGCCATTGCGAGATAGGATTAGGAACAAGAGAAACAGGGGAGAGAAATTTCTTAAGAGATATTTTCGTGAAAACATGGGGCTTAGATACATAACCCCCGGTCCGAGAGTCTGTTTGTGAGCCTTTAGATAATTCCCCCCTTGATCAGTCAGGCGAGGGGCTGTAAAGCCTTGTTAGTACCTAAATGATAAGATTTTTTTCGAACCACTCACAGCTCCCCCCCCCCTATGACTGCTGCAAGAAGATACCCCATTTCCTAGTTTTACCCGCCTACCGCTAATACGTTGAAATAAGCGTTTTCTTTGTAATCAGATTCCGTCTCAAATTCGCAATAAAACGCCCTCACTTAACCATTTATGGCCGAAACCAGGCTTATTTTGGGCACTTCCTGACTGTACTTGTATTGAATGCCCTGCCTCAGCCCCTACTATTTCAACGTACTGGCGGTAGGCGAATAAAACCAGGTAACTCATCCAACTACTCCTGCCCTTCCTCTCGCTTCAAAGTGACTGTGTGTGGTACACACGGGTGTCTGTGAAAGGTATGTCCTGCGCCGGCAAACAGACTACGGGCACCCCATAAGAGACAAGAGAAATCGCCAATACAGCACCAAGCTTTTCAAACACTCCACCAAAATAACCTCCCAGAATCTACCCAGCCCATCCCCTTCGTGCCTCCCTCGGCGCACTACAAAAGCAAGATCCCTTTCAAGAGGAATAACTCGCAACTGTGACATACAGCCCCTCCGTCCGCTTTAAATCCCATACAGTGCTGGTGCGCTATCCAGGAATACCACATGTTCCCGTTCACCCCTTCCCCACTCACAAAAAACCCAGAAGCGCCCCCAATCTATCTACAAGTCCCTTGGGGAGTGGGGAAAGGGGGTATATCTCACCCTGCCGTATTCAAACAAGCCTCAACCATCAGCCCTGACGTTTCGAGTATCCGTCAGGCCGAAGGAATAGCGAGGCCCTCTGTCAACTAATTAACGTGCTTCTGTCATATAGTGCTTGTACCATGCTGTGTATGGCGCTAGAGCTTATCCATCTTAATGCAAAAGGTGGTTACAGTTACGATACCACCAGCCTCTTGCGCGAGCAGCCCGTGCCGGTGTGTTCAGGACCTTTCTCTTAGGGTGCTTCACAGGCGGTTTTACAGAGTAGTCGTCCACTCCCCAAACTAAAACTCACCCTCGCCCTGGGAAAAAAAAAAAATTAATAAACGAATAAAAAACCTTAAACTCGAGTGATATAGCGTGACATTCACTGACAAATCGATCAACCAATCAACGAAGCGAGAGAGCGCCAGAGTCCTTAGGCCGATGTTGTGCGAATGGGGGCTAAACTTAGGCTTTTATTGTGTAGAAGAGAGGAGGGAGAAGGAATTACTGCACCGCAGACCGAGTTCAAATGCCCTGGACAACATTGGGGCAATGCATTAACCTTCCTTCCTTCCTCCCCTGGAAAATAAAAAAATAAAAATAGACGCTCCCTCGCTTACCATCCCAAACCTTCTAGAAGCCTTCAGTTAAAGCTAGGGGTTGGGCATCGCACTATCACAACAACCCCCAACCTTGCCAGGCACCCCCACCCCATCTTATCCTACCTTCAACTCCCGAGCCATAATCTACCATACTTGTACATGACACGGAACAACCGCACGCTTCCTTCAATCTCACCTCGTCTCGTGGGAATAATGCGAAAACGGGAGCATGAACCGGCAAAGATCATGAAACAGCATAAAAGTAAGACAGAACAAGACCGGTGTCGATGCAGCCGAGGAGTGAAGAAACTTTGGTAAGCGTACTTAGTTCACTCCGGCACTACCGGTACCGGCACCATACCGGCAGTTTACTCGTGCACCTGCGCCAAGTTTTTGATCTGTTTTGTCATAGTCGCATACTACTGGTAGGTAAAGATGTGGTATCGCGAGGAGATGGGTAACACAATGGGGAAAAGTGATGGGTCCGGATATGTACTCGTACGAGTACTCGAGTACTCGAGTACTGTCCCTGCGGTTCTTCAAATTTGGCGAATCCCGATTCTGGCAGGCCATAAGGCACACCATAAGAACTCAAATCATTGGACCATGTGCTAGGACATTGGAGTTGCCTCTCCTAGTAAGGTCTGGTGTTTTTTATTTTTTGTTTGTCTCGGGGAGCAGGCTTTTTGGTGTGTTTGTCAACCCCCCTCCAGAGAAGGAAGTTTTGGACTACCCGGAACATGGTCCGAATATTCGAGTTCTTACGGTAGTCATAAGATATAGCGTTGAGTGGTTGGAGTCCGTATCCCGAAGAGGATGCGTGGAGCGCGGGACCGTCTGATAAGTTGGAATATTAGGGGGATTTCGCGATCGGGAATTCGGGATCGCTATCGTTGTGACCGGCTTGTTTACCGTGACAATAACCGGGTTGGAAAAAGTGGGATCTCGCAAATATTAGAGTGATGGCGCGGAAGTGGGAGTTGGAAATCCGAAGTTCTTGGCGAATATTGGGGAGGGGCCCGGAGGTGGATAGAGCGAATTCCGTAAAGGACTGTAGGTATGATAACGTCGGTAGCGGTGGAAAGTCCGACAGAAGGAAGATACCGGTATGATGCCATGAACAGAGTAACAGATTGTATCGTAGGGTCTTAGTTCTGCAAGTTCCTCCTCCTCCTCCTCCTTGACACGCGTGCTAATTCGTTTTATTTTTATTTTTACTGCAGACCGAATCACAAGTAGAGATCGACCTGTCTGGGATTGCACTGTACCTGTACTGTACCATATCATACCTGCACCCAGCATACTCAGACATCCATCTATCGATAATCAGTCGGCTGCGGTACCGGTACTGCTTGATCGCCATGATACAATACTCGAGTACAGTGCACGTATACCCCCACGAGCATATAAATGCAAATAAAAAATATCATTTCTGCAACACGGTAGTCAACATTGCCATTCTAGATACTCACCATGATAAATCACATCAAGCACGATACTGAAATTCACCCCGGTATACCGAAACCCGGTGCGTGAAAGTGAGACTTTATAAAATTCACCGAAGCGTTCCTTGCCGGTAGACAGAGTGCGGTAGGGTAGGTAGAATACGATATTCCCCGAGCGCTACTACACCCTTGTGATTGCGATCTTCGTGTTCGTTCGTTGATTTACAATAGAGGCTTTTAGATCGGTTTTTTGTCAAGCGCTATGACCGGATTCGTGTAACTCGGGGGAGGAAGGCTGCGGACGCTTTTAGGCAGCCTAGCCTGGTCTGGTCTATAAGCACTATCTATGGCACCCACTTACTCGAGTATGATATGATCCGGTAGGCAAATGAAATGAATAACATGGCGATAACACAGTCGTGTCCTTTTGCCCCTCTGATCGTACTAAATATGGTACCGGTAGATAATCTTTCTATGGTTACGGTGTATTCCCTGTTTATGATTGCGAAAATTCTTGAGAGTTCGCCCGATGCGCTCGATCCAGGAGGGAAGTGTTGGACACACGCGCGCCGCATTTCTGGAGAATTGTGGAGATTTCGTTATTTACGATTGTGCTTTTCTAATTGGCATTGGCTGAACTGGCTCTCTCATGCTGCTGAGGAGTGAGTGAGGAGTTAGTGGGTTGGATTATCTGGAGGAAATATGGTACTAGTAGACAACTAATCCCTCAAGGACAGTGGTGAAATATCAATTCGAAGAATAAAATGAATTGTGCTTCATGGAGTACTCCAGTAACTTACCAATCCACCCGAGAACCAAGAAAGGAGGGGGAAGTGAAAAAGGGAGAGGCTCTGCCAAGAAGCAAGGATGCTTTTTTTGGACGGAAAACCGGTCGCAGAACCCTGATGCTGACCCGTGCCTCCAATCATTCGCCAGTTCCAATCGTTTGGACGATGATCCTTGATCCTCATTGTCCTCGAATTACACGCTGCATCCCGACAGCGAACTTGGCGCGTGCAATGACCACTGAAATTGCTCCGAGCCGGGTTATTGGGAATTGAAATCTTACCCACATATGCACGCTTGTTCAACCTCGCTCCAGAGAGAGGCTCGCCCACTTTGGGGCGTTGAAGAAACCGAGTTTCTCTGGGGTGCATCAATAGCATTGTGATGTGAGGCCACTTCATGCATTCTATCTTACTACTCCGTGTCAAAAGAGAGAACGCTGGGGCAGTGTGTGCGTGGGTATGGGTTCAGTCGCGACACGGAAGAGGAATGTGGGGAGCGAGAGGGGACCAAAATAACGTTGGTTCAATAATCGCACCTTTCTCCGGTCTACTGGAGCAGCTGAACTGAAGACTTTAAACGAAATCCAACGCCCCATGATATGAGATGAACGCTTAACGAAAGTGGGAGGTGTACAGAAAAGGTACACAAAGGGTAATTTCAGAACAGAGGGGAAAGTGCCAGGCAGGGCCCCCAATGGACGGTTCCATGGCACCCAAAAGGTGATATGCATTACCCCTGAGAGAATGCGGATGTCCTTCACCTTGCTGTAACTCCACTCTAGCATTATCCAATCTAGCATCATCCAATCCTTAGCAGAATCTTGAACTTCGCATCGGTGTCAGAATTATGAGGGATCATCTTGAAGGTATTTCTCAAGATGCGTTGGCACCGACCGGATTCACGAACAGCCCCCACTGGATAACCGTGCTGACCGCACTCAGCTTGGACCTAAGAGATCGCCGGGGGGATGGGGAGGCTGCGGTAGTATGCTAGACAGAGAAAGTCTGTGTGTTTCCGGTCGGCGAGGGTTTCTTTAACCCGTTAATCAAGCCAATTATGGACGCGACTTCCATGGAAACGAGGGTTACAAAGAGAGCAGCACCAGTCTTATTTGAGCGCCTGGCCGTGATCCATAGTTAGATATCCGTCACTCCAACTCTTTGGGGAACCACACCCTTGCAATGGATCGGTAAATTGTCACCGCATTTCCCGTGTATTGTCAAATGTACCGTATGCCTTTACACGAGTACCCTAAGCCTTAGTACTAATATGAGGGTTGGAGGTGACGTTCTTATTGACCTCTTCCCTCTCCCCCTTCTTCGCCAGCCCAGTTTCCGTTTGCTCGCGCAATTCCTTCTCCAGTTTCCTTTTCTCTGGAACTGTATGACACAATTTCATCAACGTTTCCGAAGCCAAAACAACAACGCTCCGACGGCACGGGCTATCGTATTCGGAGAGACAGTTCAGTTCTACACTAATTGTATTTATCCGCTATACCCGCTAGACATCTCCATCACCAGCCAATTCTCTCTCGGTAGTATACCAATAAACAGCAGTATTGCCTTGATGGTACAACTAGTCGAGAAGAAATAACGGTGGTCATGGTCTTCAGACATAATTTTTCGTTCAGCCCTCGACAGCCAGCTCTGAGTCGTCCAAGTTCCCGGTCGTCATTAGCTTCAAGCCATGCAGGAGGACTTCGGAATCCCGATGACGGGGAGGTGTCTCCTTCTAGTAAAGGCCCCTCGTTTATGTCCTCCTGGGGTTCCAAGAGGTCCTCGGTGTCTTCATTTGCGTCTTCATTTAGGAGAAGACGCCATCAGGAAGCGCCAACGGCTAGCTCAACGGACGGTGACGAGGGGCCCGAGGGTGAAATAGCGCTGTCTAGGGATAGAGTGATGGTCGTACCGATCATCAACGTGGGAGATTGTGGGGAAGAAGATGACCAAAATAAATTCAGTGGACAGGATGATATCCAGAAGGATATGGGGATTGGATTATCTACCTCTCTTAGCCCACTTGACCATGCAACGATCGATATACCTTTTAATTCTACACATAAAGAAACTCCGCAAACATTGGCAGGAGAAACAAGCTCAGGGAAGCCACTAACCTTTACGACACTTCATGCTCCTTTTCCGCTCTCTCAGCCTATTACAGCACCAAGAAGTGTTAGGTCCAACCGCCGGCCCGCTGTGCCCAATATTCAAATACCCCCTCCTCCCCCATCCTCCTATACCATCCAGAGAAATCAGACATCCCCTTCAGAATTGGGCGATTCGCCATTGCGGATGAAGAAATCGAAAGGGGTTGAGCAAATTGGTGTGCGATTGCTGTTGAAGACTCTTTCGCCAGGCAGCGACGACGACGACGAGGGCGCCAACGATAATGCAACGCTTGGCCGTAAAAATACCCGTGCGAAGGAGTTCCAGAGCTACTTGGAAGAACCTACACCAGTGTATTTGTCTAGCCCTTGGTTTCCACCCACCCAACGGAAATCTATTACATTCGAGGATCCAATCATGGAGAGCAATCCTCAATCCCGCCGGCCATCCATCAAAATTCAACCCAGCGCTAAACTAGAAACACCTTCTCCAATCATTTCCCCTTCCTCGAATAGAACCTCAGGAAGCTCTGCCCTTTTCCGTTCATACCTTGGTGTCCCTTCTGTTAGCCACACTCCAAGGCCCTCTACACCATCCTCGACTAGATCTTTCTTACTTGAAGATGATGACAGCGATGAGATTGAGGCTGCCAAGGAGGAGCAGCCAATTTCTCGGAGAGGTTCACTCAGTCCTTCCTCACGCCGATCTTCCGTCAACACCTTTTTCTGTCGGGGAAGTCGCACATCTTTTAGCGGAGCGAGCAACCGTTTTTCTATTGGTTTAGGATCGATAGCGGACACCGATATTGTAATCAGGGATGATGAAGACTTAACGGGTTATCCAGGAATCAACGAATTAAAAAAGCAGATATCCTGGCTTTGTACCAACCCCCCTGAGCACTCATCAACTCCGTCCGACGATGAAGGTGATGATGAAGATCGTGCCGACTCGGAAAGCGGGGAAGAGGACAGTTATCACAAACACCTCACTATTATAACGAAGATGACATCGAGGCCGCCCGAATCTAGATCTGGATCAGCTGGCCCGATGACGCCGGAATTGATTTCGTCGATCTCGGATTCTTCTTCCGGACCAGTTTCGACCCCTCCCCGAAGAAGAAATCGACGGCGAACTGCGAGTTCGGAGTGTATTGTCCTGGAGGCACTACAGGAAATGTATCTTGCGGGAGCGAAAGCTGAACTCGAGCTTCCTCCCCCAATGATGAAAGGACTGAGGATTTCTGGTGAGGTCGAAGTTCGGGGGGACGGTCCATGGTCTGAGGTATTCCTCGACCTTGCACAGGAAAGCAGATGGTAGTTGGGCGACTGATCTATACACTCATTATTGCTTTGTTATTTTGGCCTTTTCCTTATTTGTCTTACCATCAGCATTTTCTTATGTTTGGGAACGGAATCGGGTGTCGGGTCGGAGTATCTTTGTTTTTTGTTCTGTTTTTCTCTTCCAAATCCACGACACAATCGTGATATTTTATTTGATCAGGTCTTTCTGGTATATCTATTCATGGGTTGGGCATAGAGAACGGCGGGAGCAAAAGTAGGTGTCTCTCATATTATCATCATATCTATTCGGGTGGTTTTAATCTCTCTTTTCTCGTACTACATTTTTTCTCCTTTCGGTTTGGGTGGTAGGGATATTCTTTTGTGTATGGTCCGGTTAGGGGTTCTGGCTTTCAGGGGCTTTCTCTTTTGTTCAGAAGGCTTTGTAGTTTTAGAGAAGAAAAACTACCACTATCACGAACTTCCCGGTATGATAGTGATTCCGTCTCTCAAGAAAATCAAACTTTAATCGCGTTTCCACTTGATTTGCTTGTAACTTTTTCCATAAATTTTGGGGAGGACATGAAAAAATTTTTTTTATTAGCAAGACAATAACAATTGTTCCATCGCAATTACGGATTGATTTTTAGGCAAACCTGTTTCGATGGGGGAACAGCTCGTATCGCGGCGTGATGGGAAGAGAGAAAAAAAAGTGTCTTACGATTAACTACTGGTACGGGGCCGGTACCGGTATCTGTGAACGAGGTGGAGTTTATAAATGATTTTCCCGTTGATAATATCGGCTGTAATGGCCATACTGAAAGAAGATTTTCGCATCTCCGTTCCAATTTCCCTTTCCATTAGAAAACGGAAAGCGGTGCCCGGTTCGAATCCTGTGGTCGTCACTTTCCACCAGTGCGGGTAACCCACTGAGCTGGTCGGCGCTAAGGGTGAGAAATAACCTTCAGGGAAGCAATTCTGCAGAGAGTTCTCCCCACAGGGTGGCGGCGCCGGATTACACTGCGATCCGGTATGGGAAGTTGGGGTAGGAAAGAAATGTCGACTTTCACTTTTTTTATTTTTATTTTTTTTAAAAATAAAATAAAATAAATAATATCGCTGATCTGTTGTGTTGTTCTATCTATACTCGCTCGAGTGGAGGGAATACCGGTAATGCTTTCGTTTCATCCGTTATTAACTTTACGAGATGTGGGTGGATAGATTGTATTGTGTGGTCAATTGCTGGTGGAGGAGCCTCGTGTTTTTCTCTTGTGCGAGCGATTGCTTGTGAGGCATGTTGTTAATTAGGCGATGAGTCTCTTTGCAAAACGACTGACTCACTGACTATATTATAACCAGTTTTATCCGGTTCACTTGGTCGGGTAGAGGATAGTGTTCGCTTATTTTCCTTCTCCCCTTTCTCTTGGACTCGATGATTGACGGGTGCTTCTTCGTGTCACCGGCATAATGGTTACCAGATTTCGACCTCCCAGCATTGAAACCCCAACCAACACAAAACCCACGTGCAGAAGACGGACGGTAAACGTTTTTAAAAGAACATGTAACGACATGACTGGGCAATTCCACCCTTCCCATTTAAAAATCCCTAAACCTCTGACATCTTACCTCAGTCACAAACAAATTCGGTATGTTCCGCAGTTTCATGATTATCGAAAAGGGCCAAAAAAAATAATTTCAATGGGATTGCAAAGTACGTTCTGTGTGACCTTGCGAATGGGTGAACGAAGTCAACTCACTTCTCTATCTATCCATCCATCTATCCAGATCTTTGTAACGCAGAGGAAATATAGGACTGTAAGTTGCGTTGCAGTAGAGTTTAAGTTTTATGAAGGTTAACTAACGCTGGACACGAAGAATCGATAGCAATGGCAGTATATCTCTTACAGGCCAATCTCACTCAATGATAAGAACAAAAGAAAAATGTAAAATGAAGATCCCTTGTCTCATCTATGATATAACAGTCATAGTGTCATACTTACCCATCCACCCGCCTAAAGCTGGATACTCTTTCCACCGAATAGACATCGTTGGCTTCGTATCCTGAGGTTATGCGCTCGCGCTTGCTGAGAACTTTGAACATCCGAGACAGAAGGTGTAATGGGAGTATCCAAGCGAACCAGAATAGGCTCTAGAGGAGGAGGACTTCGAGCGAGGTGCGTGGGGTGACGGAGTCCGTCGCTGTGGTTGTGCCGTCAGGGGAGATGGACGTAGTGTGCGTGCGGCGATCTAGCAAGAAGGACTTTGCGAACACGGCGAGGTGCCCACTCCTCAGGGTGGGGAGAGAACCAGCGGCCGATGATACCGGTAGGTGTCGGAGAGAGCTTTTCTCCGAAGACAAGACCCCGCTTCCTGCACTAGTCCTGCCATTCTCAGATGAGCCGGAGCCCGTTCTGCTCCCCGCCTTCACAGAAATATTCATCAACCTAGTCTTCCATCAACCTCGTAATATCTAACCTCATACCCTTCACTCGCTGCATTCCCTTCCTCATCACCACCCTCACCAGTTCCCCCTCCAACGTGTCCCAAACCCATCCATGAACAAGAGTCTCGATGCAGACAGCGGCGGTCCGCGCATGTGAAAATCCAGATCTACTCGTGCGCGGTCCGGGCAGTTGGGATCCTGCGGGGGTCAAGGGGGTGGGAGGTTGCCAGTATTGTTGCGAAGCACAGGGGGGCACGTGTTCGTTATGGGCATCGACGCAAGGGATTAGCGGGTTTGGGATGTCGTGTGGTATTAAGGTCTCGCTCTGAGCGAGGCGGGTTTTGAAGGTCTGGAGCTGAGGAAGGGCCAGTTACTGTGTTGTAGATCGCTATATCTAAGGGGTAGATGGTACCCGGGTTAGTAGGAGAGTTTGTGACGTACCGATTCATCGAGTTCTAGCGGGGTAGTACGTGTCCCCAGCCGCCTGATAGCGAAGTACCCACTGTTGAGGGCTCCTAGGTTGCCTGTCATGAAGATACGTTAATACCTACCCCGCCATCAAGAAGTATGAGAGAGTGTGTATACCAGACTATCAGATACTGGGCGAGATACCGGGCTAGTTTGCTCATGCCAGCAAATGAATTGCTTCCTACCTCCTTAGCTGGCTATATTCCGCACGCTTAAGCGAGGAAGCAGACATTCGGAAAAGAATCGTAGATAAAGTGTTGACAAGGTGTATAGTACAGCAACAGCAACGGTATTCCATAATTCGGCCCTTTCCCCCCTTACCCTTCATCCCCTTATTCCTTCATTCGCCATCCCCGCCGTTAGGCGAGGATCAGGTACCATCATGCGGTGTTGGTACTGTAGGAGTACTGGATGAAGGTTCAGGGTTGGCGCTTGTGGCGCAGAGGGTAAGTGGGGTTCGATGGTAAAGTTAAGATTAGATACTCCGTCACTGATCGCCCGGGCCGTAGTCTTTCCCTCTTTTTTTTTTTCTTTTCTCCTCCCGGATCTCTTTTTTTTTCTTCAACCCCCTGCCGCACGTTGGCTTTGCATATCGTGCCATTCGCGAGTATGTACGATGCCAACGAAGTTTGAGATGTACCTTCCTGCTCGCCTGCCTACCTTCGCTAAGGGTGTGGGATACTTCGAGGCTTGGTTGTCGCTCGTTAGCTGTCCTTGCGGGATGTAAGCTATTGTACCTCAGCGTAGATTACCGCTCCGCGCCGTTGATGTTGGATTTGGACTTGTGCTCGAGTGCTGCACTGTAACTGTAGTACGGTATTTGCTCGCTGGCAGGCGTCGCAGCACGCACGACACTGCAGTAACGCAAAAGCCATCATACGTGTTTGTCTTAGTTTGAAACGTTCAAAAGTGTTGATCTGCTCATGGTTAACCGCCTCCCTCTCCCCCACTGCTATGCGTTACCGCAGCAACAGGTCACGGAAAAGCGTTTATAACCGCGAACAACCATCACAACTTTGTCACGAGGGCACAAAGACAGGACAGAGAGAGTGTGAGCGGTGGCCCGAAGGCGTGGTAGGGTAGGAATTAGGAAGCTAACTTACTGTGCATTGCTGTACTCTAACTCGTACATTAGTTTGCTTAACACCTGCGAAGCACAAAAAAGTTGGCCATACCAATCGCATCAAGCACTGGATGAGGGGGCGGGGTGGGGCCTTTATTCTATTTGGTCGGAGACTACATGAACTGAGGATTACTCGCTTCACTTATCGCACCATATGGAGTGTTGGAAAATTTCCTGCAACCCACCTTTTCCGAGGGGAAAGGTTCACTTTGGATGGTCATCTGATGGTTTATTTCATTTTTCCTCGTCTTTGGGGGAAAAAGGGCTAAGTTATGGACTGATCGTCGAGGTTTCTCGCATTTTCCCTAAATCCTTGGGATGGATGGATGGAGGTTTTATGCACTGGTTCTCGTGGGGATGGGAGTTTTGCACTTTGGGGGGTTGATGGAAGCGGTGGTTTTGGTGCGGATGCGAGTTGACGCGTTGCGGGAGCGAGGACTTGTGCACGGAAAGTCACTCGCTGCGGAATTACCGGTATTAATGGAGCAGAGGGTTTCTTCTCCCGGTACGACCGTCGCGTAGGTGCCATGCGATACAATAACATCATGCGGAACGGCAATATCGGAACGGAGAAATTTATACAGATAGCTTCCCCATACAGTGCATTCGAGCAGGTGCTAGAAATGCCTGGGTGATTATCGCCCTCACTCAATTCATTACAGAGCAAGCAAGCGTGCAGGAAGAAGGGCGAGAGCTCCTCGATCATCGAATTCGCATTTGCCCCAGCGGTGAAGAGAGAGTGTGTTTGTGAGAACCTACCGTATCCGGAGGCAGTACCGAAGCTCTTTTGTCATTGGAAGAACGGCGGTCATAGATGCCCTTCTTGAGTCACTTGGATGGGGCTCACGAATACCGCACTGGTTCGAGATGCGGTCAATATACAGGCATCATTCATCTCTGCTTGTATGGTAATTCTTGAATGGAGTACCAGTATCAGTAGTACCGCTAATTCCATCCACTAGAGCTACAGTACTTGTACTCTACCGCATAATCTGGGGAGGACTAGGATACGCCGGCAAGGGCAAAGAAAGTGTGGTGAAGTGTTGCCACCCTTTAGAGGAAACCAAACTGCGGAAAGAGACGAAATTCTGTGTTTCGGCGGCGATTATGTGAAATATTATTACCTCTTTGAGAAATATCTCTTCCAGCCAGTCTTACTCTTGCTATCGTATTCTGGTTCTTCCCAGATTATACTGATAATACCGGTACGACTAGTGTTAACTGCCTCATTTGCGGTGCAGATGACAGCCGGGTGCGTGGGGGTTGTCCACCAAAGAGAGGAAGTTCATCCTGTTTTGTTCCTTATGGGAGCTCAGACGTGGGAACATGCCTACCCGACAGGCCCGCTGGCGGATCACTTTCACTTGCCGTGTCGAACCGTATTCTATCAAAGAGTCCCGTCCTAGCACTATTTCCTTTCTTCTCACGAAAGATACACCTAGCTACCCGCTAGCAGACCCAGTTGAAGACAAAAAAGAAAAAAAAATAGAGGAGGCGCAGCCGTCATAGCTGTTTGACCAACTCGACATTCCATTATGACGAATGGGTCTCTTGAGTCAACGGTTGAAATGTGGGGGATATCGTCAGGTATTGATTGAGTTGGGGCTGAAACTCGAAAGATACAGTATCAAAATAATCACCCCTGTGTTTACCTTTTTTTGCATAATTCGTGAGATGATGACCTCCCATTCCTAGAGTAAAGTCCTGGGTTCTGTTACCCGGACCCGACCAAGGTGTCTCTCGTCACACTACAAAGTGACGGGGATGTGCACGCGGCGAGCGATTATTGGATCATCATATTTTTTCTCTTCCTTTTCTCCTTTTCTTGCAGAAATACTCGCTCCAGTGGATGGAATGTCCCCTACACCCATCCCAACACACTGCCAATCCGTAACACTCAGCAACCTCGAAGTAACTTTTTCAAGAAGTCTGTTCCCCAATGGGTGTGTGATAGAACGACACGTAGCAGTGGGCTTTCTGTTGCGGTATTGCGGTTCCTTGCGGTATGAGGGACAGAAGAGGAGCAGGGAAGCCGGTCCGTGAGCTTTGCGGGATTGTTACTTGCCAGCGTGTGTACTCGAGCACTGTATTTTTACTATTAAACCTTTGGACCTTTCCCTCGACCCCGCAAGGTTTTTTTTTCCTCTCTTTCTTTCTTTTTTTCCCCTCGAGTTCTGCAGTGCACCTTGATAGTTGCGAAAAACAAAAGAAAATTATTATTTAACCCTAGCGACCGCCCATCCTCCTCCTCGGTCCCACACACTCAAACTCACCCGCAACAACGATCATCAACAACAACGACTATTTTGTCCTCACGAAATATCAACCACGTTACACACACATAAAAACAAACATTGCTACATAAACCGCACTACGAACACCCTCACCGTCGGTAAAAAAGATAGCGGCATCATAACTAAGAAACAAAACACGACACGCAAATACGAAAAAAAAATGTCACAAGGTCTACAAAGATCAGCCTCATCACCGGCGACGGTCCCCCTCCGGCGATCAGAAAAATCATCAGACACAACAACGTTCATGCTGCAGCCGACATCGGACGACAACTGGGTGTTTTTCCCACAACCTAGCTTCTCGGACATGAACGACGATGAGGACGATGAGGTAGACGAGGGCGAGGACGAGTTGGAGAACAGGAGGATTCAGGAGGAGCGAAATGGATGGGTTACTGCATTGTGGGGGAGGATTTTCAAGGCAAAGAGTTCGAGCGCGAGTTCTTCGGTTAATGGAGATTACGAGAAGGACCAGTAAATGGTGATTTTTATCATCATTTTTTTCTTTTCCCTTTTCTCTCGGTATGTTTAAACTGAATCTCTTGAGATTGTTTATTTGAATTCGTGACACTAATGTTTGTGGTTGCAGCATTTCAACCTTAATAGACTCCCCCTCCCACCAACACGTTCTCACGATTCCCACGATTCCAACGAGCTACACGAACCCCCTTACATTCATACCTTGTACTATATCCCTCCATACCAGCCGGCACCATCATCCTCATCACCATCATCACATTTCGGAGTTTTTTTGTTTTGTTTTTCCCACACAATCGATCAGCGGAAAATCTCTGGCAGATGATTAAACATTTGCCATCATCGGCATCTCCTTTGTTCGTACCCCCCGCCCCCATATCAACTGCACCCCATCATCAGCGCCACCTTCATCACAACCATCCTGTATTTGTCGGTGTTCGGACTTGTATTTCATACCCATTTCAAAACAGCACTCTAGAAAAGCGGGTATCCGGTGTTTATTTTTATCGATTCGGGAAAAGACTTGCTTACGGGTTTGTTTGATTCTCTGTCTATGCTTAATTAAGATTTCTTTTGTAAAGATACCATCTTTTTTGTACAGGTTTTTTGTCATTTTCGTTTTCATATCCATTTCTTGTTTATCGTGGTGTTGGAAGTTTTGTGTTTTTTCAAGTCTTTTTTTCATATATCCAAGTTTAGGGAATGGCGGTGTTTTTATATCATTGAGTTTGGGCTAGGTTAGGTTTATTTGATCATCGGAATTTTTTTTCATCCTTTGTTTGTTATCATCGTTTCCATCATCTTCATCACCTTCATCTTCATTATCAGGATTGTACTGTAAATATCAGGATTACCCTCGTCCTACCTTGTTTTATAAATCCCCGTGCAACTATTCAGTTGAGAACCGGACTTGCCATGCATAGTCTATTAAACTTGAATTCTCGCCCTGTGCTTTCTTGCCCCCGACTATGATATTACCAGTGTTTACTGTCCTTGAACACCTGTGACTGCCACTACTACCGCACACCTCCCAAAACCCAATCAATATACGGTAATACTCACCAAGCACAGCCTAGTAACTAACTAAGCTACGCCCCACGAAACCTGCCAAAACCCCACTCACTCGGCCGGCCGGCCAGCCAAATACCTCACGCGATATCCGCCGCCTTCTCCACCCACCAGCACCACCACCCAATAGTCCGCCAACCAAACCCAACCCAGCGCCCAACGGTTGCTGCACAGTGCGAGTATAATGCAATGCCAACCAACCGGGTTAAACCAAGAGCTAAATCCCCGCAGCCATTTTTAATAACTTAAATAGATACCGGTTATCACAATGATCATCCCTACCATATCTCCTCCTGCCGTCCGTTATCTCCATAAGTCAGCCATTCTACAAAATCAATGCCGGTTCAGTTTCAAACGCTCTCGGGATTGGTTGCCCTGGGAGGAGGAGGGGGAGCTCGGCGGGGGTTGTCATGCGTGATCACTCGGGCTCGGCCGCTACCGCCGTCCGGTGGCGAGGCCGAGAGAATTAGTCTGTGAGGGATATTCGAGTGGATGGATTTCTTCTTTTTCTTTTTTGCGCATGGTGGGGTGAGGCTGGGATTGATTTATTGATTGATTGACGAGGTGAGTGAGATGGGGCGATTTGAGGCTGTTATTTTTGGTAGAGGGGTCTAGAAGGTTGTCGGCGGGAATTATTATTTGGAATTCGAGGCTATTTTGGTTGGATGGGAGATTTTGATCGTGTGCTTGTGATAGATCCGCCATCTGTTTTGTCTGTTTGTTTAGCTGTTCATGCGGTCGGGTCGATCGCGATCTTGTGTGAATGAGTATCGTCGCATCTGCCCATGTTTTTCGACGCCTTGCTTGTTTGCTTACTTGTTTGCTTGTGGTGTTGTTATCGGTATTGATATAAGATCGCCGGGCTAGAAGAACAGAGTGCGCATCACAAAGGAGAATGCCATAATTGGCCGGTATGGGGAAATGAGATAAGGGATCATGGGTGGGGCGAAACGGGGATGGTGGTGGTGGGGGATGGAAAGGAATGAGGGAAAAAAAGTTGTGACAAGAGTGGGACTTGAACCCACGCTCAGTTTCCCGAACCAGGATGCGTGTTAAGATAACCTTAACCTGGCGCCATAACCAACTCGGCCATCTTGCCATATTGAAAGGTTGGATGTTTTCAAACCTATCTATAGTGAATCTGTTCTACGTGGCTGCAGGTACTTTGGTATTTATTGGGTGCGGGTTAGTACTAAGTCGGACGGTCGGGGGGTTTATGGGTTTTTTTGATGGATTCTTGGTAGAGGCTAGTTGAATATTTTCTACATAAGGTGGACCGGTGGTGGTTCTTGGAGAGGTGAAGACATATTCAATGATCGGCCTACGACTGGGTTATGACGTGGATATCGACCGAGTTCAGCGAGAGTGCTTGGTAGCCTGGGCTTGGGGAAATTATATAGGGACTTATGCGCAATATACTAAAAGGGGTAGTAGGATATGGTGTAGGGAGGTGAATAAACTACAGCCTCGAGGTATGAGATCTCAAAGATGCCATATCTGTCATTCTGTGATTTTGTGCAATGATGAGAAGTGGGAAGATCGTCATTCTTGTTGATAACTTGGAAGCTATTTTGATCAATCTTTCAGTTTTATTTTCTAGGTTAATGGCTTTATATACCGTAAGTACTCAAATAGAAGAAAAATGTGCTAGGAAGCTAGAGTTGCCCTCCTAGTAAGGCGCTATACATATTCTTTTTTGTTCGGCTCGACTCTGGGCCGAGTTTGCGGTGTTTTCCCCTCGCTAAGCTGAGAAGGGGAATTCCAACGTCCTAGCACATTTTTCTTCTATTCGAGTATTTACGGTATTGTGTAGACACTATTAATCGACCCCTCTGGTATGGCATTGGAGCTGCCTCTTCTGGTGGGGCTTTGTAGTTTTTTGTCTTTCGGGGAGGTTGAGCAGCTCACTTTTGCTGCGTTTTTCGGTTCTCTTTCGGAGTAGGGGGGTTTCAACTACATACAGCACATAGCTTATTATTGGAGCGTCTAGGTATCTTTTAAGACTCTCAGCAACTCTAGAATCGAAGTCAGAGATAGGACTCGGAGCGTCGGTGGAACAACTAACTAGGCTCGGTCGGCATGTCCTCCTTAGGAAGGAATTGTAAAAAACTACAAAATAGTGAGTCCCCACCAAGTTTCCACCATCCTGATATGCCATAAGGCAGGAAAATAAGCCATTTCAAGCCTTCCTTAGAACACACGCACCCCCTATCTTATGTTAAAGCTGGGGATGGAACTGTCTCCTAATTGAACTTGGAAACCGGTATAAGAACGTGGAGAGCTTCATTGCTTAGCGGTGTGGGTACCTCTGACTGTAGTCGGACAGACTTAACGAGTGATGTGAGCCCGAGACACTTATCGCCGAGTTATCGGGGGACTTTCTGAATATGGATCGGTTGATTCAGGGGCCGGGTATTTTGTGTATGCGATGGACATCCTCGACCAGGGGAGGCTCGGTAAAAATAGTATGTCGGTGGCTGTCACTTGCCCACCGGAAAGATTAGAAGGCGTTTATGGTGCTTGAAATCCTAGCTGATAGGAATTGTTTGGGAGTTTGATCTTGTGTTTATCTTATCCTCATGAGTTGAGGTATGTAGCCTTAAGCGTAGTGATATGATATTCGGCATTGGTTATATTAGGCAAGCGTCTGACTACCCGTTAGCAGCTGCCCCGAGTAGCCCACTGCACTCTACGGAACTTCGTTCTTGTCGGTTCAGCCGGGCGGGCAAGTTTCAGAAGCTTAATCTTGCTTTTGTATCACGGCGGATGATTTTGGCGGGTGAATTGAGCATTAGGACTTTTCCGATTATAGGTTTAAATTAGGAATGAGCTGACAATGAGCTGGGGTGGATTGTTGGGTATTATAACAAAAGCAGGAGGATAGGTGAGTTTTACAGTGTGCCATTTGATTTCTGGTTCGTAGTAAGTGGGATGTGAGATTATATTTCTTTTATTACTGAAACAATTCCATTTTGGACACAGCTAGAGAGAGAATATGGTGCTAATAATATTAAGAACAATATTGCCCTTGTCCTACTCCAATGTTTCCTGCCTCTACTGCGTGCTCTTAAACCTGGAGCATGCGGCCAAACCTGTTTCTAAGGGACCTAAATATCCAGCGCCCACTCCACCCAACAGTCAAATTTATCCCCCACAGGTAGCTGAGGTGATATATAGCATTTAGGAAGGGTTTGGCGGTTTTTGGCACATTTTTCACTGCGAGATCATGTAGGTGGAAGCCGGAGCCGGCTAGGGTGCCAGCAGGGAACCCCATAATTCCTAGAACCCATTCCTCGTGGAAGCACAACTGATAAACCTTGTTAATAGCCCCTATGGGGCTTCGTATATGTTAGTATGATCTAAAATTGGCATTTGAAGGGTTGGGTATCCTACATTTGGAGCTTCATTGGGCAGATTAATGCCTAGATAATTGTTAGCATCGTGTTATATGTAAAAGCAGGGGAAATATACCTGCATCACGGCAGAGACTGTGTATAATTCTGCTCAGAAGTAGCTAAAGCTTGAGCCGCACTCTGAGGGGCAGCGGTGGCTTGAGGAAGCTGCCATCGCTTTGGTTCCTCCAGCCTTCCAAATGCTCTGGAGCCCCCACGGGGTCTGGCGGGAGGGCCTGCCGATTCTCCCGGACGGGACTGGACCGCTTCTAGTGCTCTCTCCATGGCAGCGAAATCCCAGGGCGGCCCTCTTTAGCTCTCCCGATGGGACCTATACGTTAGTTTTCTATCAACATCCACTTTGGAAAACCAGCCCAGCGTCCATTACTAACAGTTTCTCACAATAGTTCATCGTAGCCTACCACTTCCTCAGCGGGCGATACCCCTTCTACATAAAGCCCCTCCACGACAAATATGGAACGGTAGTCCGCATCGGACCCAACCAACTCTCCTTCTCCTCTGCCAGCTCATTGCACGACATATAGGGTGAGGCAGTGCTTTTCGGGGGTAGGGGCAGGGTGCCAGCCCATACCAATTTGAAGGGAGGCTGAGGGGATGAAGGACAGCGGAGGACAGCGGGTATAGCGGTTGATTAGATGAGTAATGTTTGGTGATTTCGCCTCCGCCCATTGGTACTCCAAAATCTGGTCAAACAAATTGAATGAACGACCTAGGTAGGGGCCTCGGAGCCCAATTTGCGGATGTGCCTTCTGCTTGGGGATGAATCTTGGGGTTTTATCTGCCGCCTCTATTAATAAAAACTCAGGTGCATTCCACAGCCTAAGGGAGCATTACTAGGCTAGTAACCATATTCCCAACTCTTAGGACGGTAGAGCACCCATCGATATGAGGTGTCCATGTTAAATGAGTTTACGAGCAATGGACAAAAAAAGTGGTGTGCGACCGCGAGAAGTGCGTTTTAGTCCCATAAACATAAAGGACGGCGGGGGCGTAGCATGAGGGACCAAGGATAATTGTCGGAGTTTCTCGTTCCTGGACGCCTGGACCCACAGTGCATCTTCATCTTGAACTGTCGGAGGTGGGGAGTCCGCCCATCCGAAAAAATTACTGACTATAGCCCATAGTCCGCTCCGTCCTATGATACCTCAAAATGTAGAGATAACTGTACGTAAACTAAACCGGGTTCTGAATATCGAGTGATATCTGGTGAGTACGATTTAGTGACGGTAAAAAGTCCGGCACGCTTCTGCAAGGGGGAGCGCAAAGAGCACGCATGGAGCGGGCTTATCTTACCGTGCCCGAGTATCCTAGTACGGAAGAAAAAAAAAGGGGGGGTGTTGATGGCGAAATGATTGAGTGGAGCGTTTCGGTGGAAGGATGTGGGTATCAAGAAAAAAGAAAAGAAAAAGGTGGCCAAGGTGGCAGTCACCCAAGGCCTCCCTTCGGCTAGCTTTAAATTACTAGTGGTTACCCTACAGCCTGAGAACTCGTGCTCACTGCCGTGCTGAGGAAAACGCTAGCTCACGAATTTGGGTCCCTAACCAAAATTCTGCATTCGTAATTCAACATGGCCACGTTATAATTCAGTTGTATCTGAATAGAGGGCCGAATCGACCTAATTGGCCCAAACCCCTCTCTTTCTATTATAACTCCCTCCGCCTGCGAAGAAGGGGGGATTTCTTGGTGGTTGAGTGAGGTGGAGGGGAGAGAGAAAGGAAAAAGACTGCGAAATTACTGTACAGCGGGGAGGTATTAAAGAGGACCTTAGGTGAGACCTTATTACTGGTCGGTGGCAGACTTAACCTCAGGGTCCAAGGCCTACATAAAGTCAACATAGAGGTAGGAGAGAACGAAGTATGATAAAGCAAATTGTTTACATCTCCTTCGTAGTCTCGCTACTCTTCTGCTAGCATCTCACATATTATGATGTGATAGGGGGCTGGCATCATCAGAGTTAGCTTTCTTTTCTGTTCACCTTGATGATAGATTAGGACCTGTTTGGCAAAAAATGGGGCCGTTTCGTTGGGCGACCGTTTCTGCTGTGAAAATCGCCTTCTCTCTCTTTTTTGAAACGGAAGGAAAAGGGCGATTTGGATGGGAAACGGAACGGAATAGTTGCATCCAAACAGGCCCTTAAGTTTCTAGGAGATGCCCCTTTAAGTATGATATTAATAATAATAATATTATGAATATATTGTCCGTGGACAAAGTTAACTGCGCATCAACGAAAATTGAAAAACTTTGGCCATGACAACAACACCTCACCAACCCCACGATTGTTACAGCCAGGAAAAAAAATTCAGAAATGTAAGTACAGGGTAGAATACATAGTAGATATTGATATTTGAGTTAGAGAAAGTTCTTTAGGTGGTGTTGAAAGTGCGGAGTGATGAAGAGAGTCGCGTTGTCGTCGATCATTGGTCCGCCGTTAATTTTGTCCACGGACAATATTTACCTATTATATCCTGGTGTCCCAAACATGGATAGTCACTCGACACATGGTATCTGGGTCCTGCAGAGGCAGCTTGGTAACGAGGTGAGCGGAACGTAAGCGAGCAAAGTCCTTGTGATGTAAAACGCTTACAGGGGTAAATACCAAAACTCGAGGCTCTGAGGGAGGATCTTGTATGAGTGATGGTGTACTTTGGTTGGGCCCACATCTGAACCTGATATGATAGCGTGTATAAGCGGATTCGTTGGTCACAACGTTTAGAATAGCTGGGAACCTTGGGGATTATTGGGCTGCGGCTTCGGCAGACACGGTATTAAGATGCTTTTTTTTAGGGGAAAAAAGAGAAAGAATTTTTTATTCCAGCAAAAGATTTTATAATACATAGTTATCCCAGCTCCCTCCCGCTGAGTTTTTTCTTTAGCCCCATGCCGTCTTGTCCCATATCGCTTTACCCCCTCTACCCCCTCTCGTTGGAGCCCCCCGCACGCGCCCTGGGCTTCAGAACCGGGGACTTGGCATTGATGAGAACCGCTACCGCAATCTGGCGCTTGAAACCGGCCCCGGTAGGCTTCTTTCCTTCAACCAGAGCTGCCCTAGTAGATTCCCTTCCCTCCGTTGCAATCTTCTGCATCGATTCGATAATGCGCGTGCTCCGGCGTTGGGGGCCGTTGAGTACCTCGGTGGAAGTCCTAGAGTGAGGGGCTTCAGCGACTTTATCGATGGTAGTAGGAGTAATACTCTGATTCTCCACTTCCTTGGCCACCTCAACCTCAGCTTTACCCCTCGCCATAATCCTAGCCTTCATACCCCCTACAAATGCCTTCTTCGTAACCCTCGCACTAGTCCTAGGCTTCAGAATCGTGGACTCGATATTGAGGGTAGCTTTTGCCGCGATCTGGCCCCTCAAACTAGTCTTGATAACCCTCTTCTCTTTAGCCGGAGCTTTCGCAGCAGATGCCCCTTCATCCTGGGAAGACCTCTGGGTCGACTCAAGAATGCGCATACTTCGGCGTTGAGGGCTACGGAGCACCTTAGGGGAAGCCCTAGAGCGATGCGGTTCTATGACTTTATGGGTAGTAGCGGCGGTAGTAATACTCTTACTCCCAAACCCCTTCTCCATTTTACCCTTAGGCTTAACAGCGGTCTTCTTCGTAATCCCTGCACCTGCCCTGGGTTTCAGAAGCTGGGAATTGACCTTGATGGTAGCTTCCCTCACCTTCTCCATCTCAGCTTTAGCCTTAGTCTTCGGCGCAATCTGACTACTCAACAGGTCGGCGATTGCTTTCTCAACCTGAGCGTCCACAGCGAGCCCCTCCTCCCGCCTGGCAGAAGCAACAGCGAGCTTATCTTGCCCAGGCTTGTGTGCCGACTCGGTTGTGCGCATGCTTCTGCATTGGAGGCTTTGCGGTACCTCAGGGGGAGTCCTAGCAGGAGGGGCTTCCGTAACTCTATCGATAGTAGCAGCGGGAGTAATACTCTGATTCTCGACTTCCTTGGTCATCTCAGCTTTAGCTTTAGCCTTCTTCACAATCCTACACTTCAAGCCCCCCACAGCGGTCTTCTTCGCAATCCCTGCACCGTCCCTGGGCTTCAGAAGCGGGGAATTGACCTTGATAGTGGTCTCCTTCACTTTCTTCATCTCGGCTTTACCCTTGGTCATAGTTGCAATCTGACTCCTCAACCCCTCAACAGCCTTCTGAGCAGGACTGGTCACAGTAGACCCCTCCTCCTGCATGCTAGAAGCGACAACGAGCTTATCCTGGGCATGCTTTTTCACCGACTCGAAAATGCGCATGCTCCGGCGTTTGGAGCATTGAAGTGCCTCGCGAGGAGTCCTGGCCCGAGGGACTTTCACAACTTTACCGGTGGTAGCGATTTTTCTATGCATGATAGCCGAGGATGTAGAGTTTTTCTCAATTTTCAGCCTTTCCGGAGATGTGCGATGGGCTACTTGAGGAGCCAGAATCTGAGCCCCAGTCGGAGCCGGTGTGGTAACGGTGGTAGTAGTAGCGATACTGCCATCCTTTTTCTCCTTGTACTCCTTGAGCTTCGTCTCCATCTCCACCTCCATCTCCATCTCCTTCTCCTTGTACTCCTTCAGCTTCGTCTCCCTCTCTGCCTCCATCTTCATCTCCTTCTCTTTCCCCTTCTTCTCCCCCTGCTTGATCACCTCACTGAGCCTGACCAGGGCGCCCCGGAATGTGCTAAGGCTGTTGGGCATGCCATAGAAACCGGCTTCGGGGACTTCTATGGTTTCGGTCTCCGCTTTAGTGGACATGTCTGGCCATGTGGTGCCAGTTCTGGGGTTATCCTCGGGGATGGTTGTATTGGAGGTCTTGGCCTCCATAGCGGTTGGTTAATGCGGAGAATTGAGATGGAGAATTGAAAGTATTGTTGGTTTTCTCCACTATGCTTAGTGGGAGTCGTGGATGTGTGTGAAGATTGAAGGCAGGGAGGAGAGAAGACAGGTCTTTTATACCGCTGGTAATTCGGCACAGAGGATGAGCCCAATGAAGATCTGGGAATCTTGGGAGTGTAAATGGTGAATAGAGCATGTGCTTGAAGACTGGATTTGTCTACACCTAAAGCGAAGGAATGTTCCCATTGTGCTTCGTTCGGTATATTTCCTAATTATGCGTGCCATTGAACTTGAGCTCGAGTGTCACTAGCCTTGCCATTGACTAGCAGGAGCCATTGAGGTCTTCTAATATGTACTGAGCAGCTTATTAAAAAGTGCGATCTAATCTTATCCAAAAACACTAATCTGACGACCTTATTGATTTAATTAGTCCTGATATGTACCACACAGGGTATTTGTTATGACAAGCATGTGATTCAATGCACTAAGCATGTAATGCATCACACAAATGCCAAGATACCAAGCCCAGATATGAAAATCTTTGTCTCTTTTATATCCCACACACAATTTCTCTTTCTCACTTTCCATCTTACTAGTATTTGCTTTCTCATCCTCATTACTTTTTTGAAAGCCATACAACCGCAAACTATTTTATCTATTACTACTTCTCTTATTGTGTTGTATCTGTTACAGTATTTCGACATTTCTATAATTTGGTTCTTAGTTCAGCTTGGTCCACTATGCGACAGTATGGCAGTATATATAAGAGAGAAGCTAGAGGAGACTTTCCAGCATACTATTAGGGATAGTCTGCTCTGAACCTGCCAGAGGTGCTTGATAAGTCCTTCTAGTATTACCAGTACAGCTTTGAACCTCTGGAATGTCTGATACAAATGGTATTTATAATGCATAAAGATGAGTCAGTACAATTTAAGAAAATTATAATTGGATCTACACAATTCATCAAAGAGGAGAAGAATACAGGAGGAGAAGGAGAAGGGGGGGAGGAGTGAGAGAAGTGTAAGAAGGAGAGGGAAAAAGGAAGGAGTATAGAGACTGGGAGAGGAGGGGAAGCCTTTGCAAAGACTAAAGTATAATACAGTCTACATGAGCATATACACTTTAAGTTCTCAAGGTCGCAATAAGAGGGCTGCTTTCTCTATAGCTTGTGTAGCTAATCCATACTAGTGACTAACAATATGGCATTCATAGAAAGATGAGCAGAGCATAATGTACAAAGAGGTAGAGGGGTAGAGGAGTGTAGAGTGGGAAGGAAGATAGAAATGAGAAGAGGGTCAGGTGGAGGGGGGTAGGGTGAGTATAAACTAAGAGAACTGTCTGCTACTTTAAAAGAATGTGAGGAGTTTTCACTCTATACACTCAATTGTTTAAGGAAATAAATAGACAAAAATTAAAATCATAGACCAGGCTGGAAGGAAAGTATAAGAAGAAAATAGACAAGATCTTAAAAGGGTTTGAGATGGAAGAGAAGGATCCTGGATACTTTTTTGCAATATAGGAAATGCGGCCAAATTCTGAAATGACTGAACTTCAAAAATCTAATCAAGAAACAATTGTAGTAAGATGCCAAATACCATCTTCAACTCTAGAATTTCTGAGTTTGAAATGGACAAGGTTGAGAAAGGAGAAGGAAGAAAAAGACTCCTGGAAGATACTGTGTAAGTTTAAGGAAGCACTTGGTACATAAATCAAAATCTTAATATGGAATTTTACTAATTTTGAACTACAGACTCTATGCTTCTAGAGTCTAATAACGTTCCCACAGATAAGCTACTCTGCTCAGGGTTGATTCCCGACATTTACCGGACTAGATTTGGAAGTAATCTAACTTTTCCCTCCATCTCCCAGTAGCCCTTCCGGTGGCTCTCTTACTACCCATAGGTATGTAAGAGCCCATCTATACCCGTCAGGTGTCTTAAGGAGCTGAAGTATGTGACCTACCTCGAAGCGGTCACCTGCACATCTCTTATATATCCTGCGAACAGCATCTGGTCGGTCAGACGGCCACGACATTTTTAGTGTTATAAGTCTATCTCCAATCCTTACACTTAGTATGGAGATTCTCAACTACATAGGCATTTTGCCTCTGCGTACCGCTCATTCATCGTTGCCAGAGGGGAGTGTTAGACACTCATTCCAAGCCCAGGACCGGGCTTGAATCCCACTTTAATCATACCAAGGCCCGGTATGCCTTTAGTTAGCAGTGGCACTAGTAACATCTAATCCCGGGCATACCAGTAGTAATTCTAACATACTCTGGTATTGTGTCTCTGACGAAGGTAGGGTAATCGGTTCTCAAGGTAGGGTAACTGGGACCCCTTAGGTAGGGTAACTAGATTTCAAAGGTAGGGTAACTTTACCCTGTCATACCTGAAATCTCTACCGAAGTCCGGGTGACATCTTGTAAAGTGTCTGTGGAGGTTCGTGTAACTCTTCTATTGTTTACTTGAGTTCCGAGGAGTAATCCCTCTGAAAGGTTACCCTGTCTAACAATGTACCTTTCACTACCTTTGGTTACCATACTTATGACTAAGGGTAACCATTGCTATAGTTTGCCCGTAGACTCTCAGGCTTATACTAACTCTTAGTCTACCATGGTATCCTAAGTATACCAGACCGGACTTACTATGGTTGCCTCTTGGTATACCATTTGGGCTTGTAAGATGGTCAACTGTAGCTACCTGTCCTAGGGTCGTTACACTACTCCTGTATTTATTAAATATTTAACAGATATTACGACATCATTGTCCTTAACCTCAAGGGAATCTTTTTCCAAGACTGTGAGATAAGTATCTCTTCCCCTGGGAATATGATGTGAAAATACCCAGCTAGCGCAGTGGTTAACATGTCAAGAAACAATTAACCTCCTGTGCACTTAGCAGGAGCCCAGGGGTTCGATTCTCCTCAAATTGAGTTATTATTGAAAGATCTGTCAGGTAGGGTAGAAGGTATAAGAAATCTTGCTCTACAGGAACTAGGAGACTGATGACCTTAAGCCTTCCTAATAAGGCTGTAGCACAAATCAGACCTGCTGCGAGGTGGTAGAATCCGACTCTAGGCTACACCCATAAGGGTGAAGTCAGCGATTGGCGGTGCAGCAGAAAAATAATCAAACCAGAATTTTTTTAATTTTTAGAAAAGAGTTGATTTGTTTCAATTTGGGGCTAAACATTGAGCTTAAAGTCTATTATCAACAGACCTTTAAGAGGTTTTCTACAAGAGTATGCGGGTTTTGTTTCTTCTTTTCCGACGTTCCCTTTTGCTTAGGAGCTAAACCGGAAAAAGTGTTATTTATTTATATTAACAGCAATTAGAGAACTGCTCATCTTCACCACCATTCCGTAGAGTAGACTATATAATGCAAGGCACTTAAGACCTTTTTGATGTCTCCCCTCTATATAAATATTGCATTGTGAAGAGTCAGGTGCAATAGGAGGACCGGTAATGGGAACCAGAGAACTGGCCGGTATGCATACCCAATTCCCCTCATTTCTATCAGGGGGATGTCCCCTAAGCTACCTTAAAGCTATTTATCAAATGCTGCGGACCCTTGAGGTGTAAGTTTTCGCAGCTCCCCTTTATACCTAACTTTACCCTTTTTTGGATTTAGGGTTACCCTAACTAGGCGGAGAGCTTTATGATATCATGCTGAGTTGGGCCCCTACCCTGTAAGCCGGGCGGGGGGGAGAAGTCAGGGTCCCACAAAAACTTTATATCTCTTCTATTGAGAGCTAAAAAAGGGGATTGTATATCCCAGTCCAGTGTCAAAATTCCAAAACAGAATTATTGTCGACCAGCTCTGGTAACCTGACTGGTGATCGCTGCTGACCTTCACAGGGACTCCTCGACTAGGCGTTTTCATAAAGGAAGAAAAAGTGGGGCCTGGTGACCTACCCTCTTCGCATGATGATTATGGAGTTTTTTGACCCAATACACAGCTCCCGAATTTTTCGGCGGTAGCTATAGGGATGATCATGAAGTGTAGGATGTGATAGTGTTTTGGTTTGGTTGCTTTTTTGTGTTAATCCTAGCAACCCTTTCCGTCACCTAATGTTTTGTGTTACGCATACGAGCAGTGCTAGGCTCTGCGGCATATTTTGTGCAATTCCATGGGCTTAGACACTTATCACGCGGGGGGGGGATCCGTGGGCTGAACTCTTGATTGGGGAGAGCTCAAGCCCCCCGTTATCGATTTGCAAAGTGGGAGACACTGTGGCGGGTGCTGCGGCTTTGAGGGAAATGAATATCCCGCAAGAATGATGTTGGGGGTACAGGCAAGGAATTTGGACCGTATTTATAGGATGTCACTCGACTAGGTCTTGCTCAACTTTGAGCGCTGTTCTGACTGTGCTCGGTCCCCTAGCGGCTGAACGGAACCCCATAAACAAGAGAAAGGAAAGCCTCCACAATTTCAGGTGAATTATCATGCGAAATGATACCTATATAGACTTTAAGGGATAGGAGTGGGCACCTTTTTGAGAGGGGGTTCTGGCAGGGTGAGCCTTGGATTGGGATTGGGCTGAAGGATGGGATGGGACAGCAATTATGGAACGAGGGTTGGTTTCTTATCTGTGGACAGCGGACGAGAGGCCCCTTTTTTTCCTCGCCGCCCTTGTGCGCTCTTGGCCAGCTCTCTCTCTCTCTTGGTCATAGGAAAGTGGGTCTAGATTTGTCTATTCTTTGTATGGCGTTTTGTTGTTTATGTCCGTGCTAATCACGATTGGGCACAGTTCCAGATTTGTTATTTTTTGGTACCGGGAAAATTTAGCCGATACAAGGGTGTAAAAGCACATACAGCGAAATCATGTGGCCCCTCGGAGGGCAAGTCTGAATTGTGATTAGGGACCTACTCGGGGTGTAGGTGGGTGATCGGACAGGCAGGGGTGAAAAAATGTATGCTGATACATACATTTTATAACCCCTGTCTATCCGATCACCCACCTACACCCCGAGCACAGGCACATAACCCCCGAGTAGCCACCGGGCTGATGGAAGCACGGACATCTCGAGAGCTGGTCGCTTCATCGTGGAAATGATAAAGATTGCCACACAATGGTGGGCCTAGGTTTCTCACTCTTAAGTTATCCTTCGGGAGGTTACGAAGAAGAGCTTCGCGCCTTTACTTTGGATTGGTTAGAGGTAGGAGAGGGCTTGGTTCACTGAGGGAATGGTTCGGGAATGGTTCGGGAGGAAGATTCACCTCCTAGGCCTGTTCAGCAAGAATAAGTGAGAATCGGAAGAGCACTCCCGACATTGGCACGGTGTCTGGGTTTATGTTTCAATTTGCAAAATTCCACTATTAATGACGAAGAAAAGCAAACTCCAGAAACTAGTATCCTCCCCGAATTTGAATAAAAAATCACCACCACTACAACTATCAACCGCTTACCCCCATGGCAGAGCCACCCTAACTTCTCCCAGGACAGTAAAAAACCCGTTTATTCTGTACACAACCTTGCTGGCCCATGCCGTGCTTGTCTACGGATTTGTTAGCAGCATACCAGAGAGGATGGAAGCAGAGCCCTAACCTAAGGGATCGGAGCCAAGAGTGTGATACCGGCACAGGTAGCGGAGCATGTACCAAAGGCACCATTGCATGCTGCGATAGCCGGCATAGCTGCGGCTGCAGCCGCAGGAACTGTTCCGAAGACTGCACCGGCGGCAGTGTAGCACGCGACGACAACAGCAGCGCAGCCACCCTGGCAGATACCGTAGGATATGGGGCCAGCAAGTGCGACGGCCGCGAGGGAAGCTGGGAGAAGGAGGTTTTGGAGCTTCATATTTTAGGAAATTAAAGGCTTAGAGGTATCAATTGAACGTGTATGTGTGTGTGTGTGTATGTGTATACCAAGATTTTTCTGTCTTAGGAGGTGTGATATGATGAGTGTATTGAGAGCGTAGTGAAGTAAAGGTAGATGGGAGGATAGTCGGGGTTATATAAAGCCTGAGAACCCTGACCTCTTTGTCGCCAAAGTAGCCCTCGCTAAAAAAATACCCTTAATCTCCCAGGTGCGCTGTTCCAATCTCCCAGAGACATGTGGTGCGTGGCCAGAGGCTGCAAGGGGCCGGTAGTAACGGGAGGCCTAAATCTCGTGTAACGTATGTTCGAGTGATGGCCAATGACGGCTGTTTCCGGATGGTTGGTCGGTTAGTTGGTGGTGTGGGGAAAAAGTAGAGGGGACCTGCGCTTCAATTGGACAGGATACGTCAGTGCCGCATTCACATCATATCGCGATAGTCGCTGGCACGGATTGAGGTGGTGCAGTGGTGGGAGATTTACCTTGGGTCAACCTCCCTTTCCCATGCGCGGCGGCCATTCCGTCTATAGCGTTTTCCAACCACCTACCAGGACCAGTCTACCCTGCATAAACGGGTAATTGCACCTGTATCGGGAATCTTACTTGAGCACGGTACATCGTGTTCTGCGTTCTCTTCGCGGAGAAAGCGAAGGGAAGCCTTTTGGCATAGGCGCGATTAGGGAAGGCGCAGTATGCCTCTACTCGCAGTGTCGTAGCGTTCTTAGAAAAGACTGCTATTGCATACCACCCAAATTGGAGAAAAAACGCCAAATTCTGGCGGTATGCAATAACAGTCTTTTCTAAAAACGCTACGACACTGCGAGTAGTTGTTGTCTGTGCTGACACTACTGCAAGATCGACTCGGTGCGAAGGGTGGATCATGTTGAGCAAAAGCACAATACTCGCTGTGCCGCAGTGTTTTTAGAAAGGGCCGCCGCCGTACACCAACATTTGGCCCTTTCGCTTGGATCTAGCCTTCACAATCAGGCTATAATCCACTGAATAATCTGTCATGTAGGGTAGGAGATTTAAGGAATCATACCCTACAGGAACTGGGAGACCTGCTGCGAGGTGGTACATAGAATCCAACTCTAGAGCCTATCATACGCTCCTACTAGTAAGGATGAGACCTATGATTGGCGGGATAGCGGAGCAAAGATGGAACGGGGATTCAGTTTTAATTTGCAACAAAAGTGGTTTTTGCTTCCTTTAATTAGGAGGAAAAAGAGCAACTCCACATTCTAAATGCTATGTGGATTCTCCAACTTAGTATAATATAATTATAACATATGATAAGGGCTTGTAGAGGGTAAATAGCGATATTTGATTATAACTAGCTCTCACAAAACCAGACAGTGTCCTAGATACAAGTTTAGAAATGGACACACGGTGCCCACCACCTCCCACTATGGGATCCTCAGAATCTAGTAGTTTTTAGACTTAAAAATCCGCTAATCCCTATCCAGCCTCCCTGGTTAAAATGATCCAATCATAACATCGAGACACAATCGTCAGAGAATTGCGAGGAAGAAAAAGAAACACCACATTTAGCGATACCCCACTCAAATCCCATCTCAGCTAACCTTACTAAAACCCTTCAACCCTCAAAACATAATTATACTACCCCAGCTTATCCCTCAAACAAGCCGACCCGCCGCTAGTCTAAAGTTGATCAGATGGAAATTCGAGGAATAGAGATATGAGTTGAGCTTTACCTTCGAAATCAGACCCTGCGGATCCTTTTGGAACGGTGCAGATCCGGATTGGACGGCTCCCGTGAGGAAGGTGCTGTAAATTCATCGCCACGTAACGGGGGAATGGAATTTCTATGTTCGGATAGTAATTTTATAATCGGACGATGTCGACTCTTCTGCGCTTTCGAAAGTGCTGTTTCACTAGTGACGTCTGTTATATCAGAATTGACATCCGCTCGCTCCAGCAGCATCTTCACGACTACTTCATGCCCATTGGAGGCAGCAACCATGAGTGGTGTTTGGCCATGTAGATTTGCAGTGTTGTAGTTGACATCGTTGCGCTCCAGCAGCATCTTCACGACTCCCTCATGTCCTGCCCAGGCGGCCATATAGAGCGGCGTTTTTCCACCACTTTCCGCAGTGTTGGGGTTGACATCGTTGCGCTTCAGCAGCATCTTCACAATTCCTTCATGCCCTCCCCAGGCGGCTATGGAGAGTGGTGTATGGCTAAATGTGAAATCGTCGTACCCCAACACCCACTTGATGATTTCTTCAGGCCCAAGACCGGAGGCTATCCAGGTGTCTGCTTTGCCATCATCACCCGTAGTGTTGGGGTTGACATCATGGCACTCCAGTAGCATCTTCGCGACTCCTTCATGTCCCTTACAGGCGGCTATGAAGAGTGGTGTTTGGCCACACATATTCGTAGTGTTGCAGTTGACATCGTTACGCTCTAGTAGCATCTTCACCACTCCTTCATGCCCCCCGCGAGCGGCTATGAAGAGTAGTGTTTCGCCATCATAATCATCCTCAGTGTTAGGGTTGACATTATAGCGCTCTAGTAGCATCTTCACCACTCCTTCATGTCCCTCCTCCGCCGCCATGAAGAGTGGTATTTGGCCACGGTGATCATTAATGTTGGGGTTGAGATCGTTACGCTCCAGTAGCATCTTCACGACTCCTTCATGCCCCTCGTAAGTCGCTACCCAGAGCGGCGTTTGGCCATCCCGATTCCTAGTGTTAGGGTCAACATCGTTGCGCTCTAGTAGCACCTTCACGACCCCTTCATGCCCCTCGCAGGCGGCTATAAGGAGTGGTGTTTCACCGTATCTATTAGCAATGTTGGGGTCGACATCATTGCGCTCAAGTAGCACCTTCACGACTCCTTCATATCCCCCGCGAGCGGCTATAAGGAGTGGTGCTTCGCCATGTCTATCAGCAATGTTGGGGTTGACATCATCCCGCTCAAGCAGCATCCTAACGACTACTTCATGCCCACCCTTCGCAGCCCATGAAAGCGGCGTTAAGCCGCCCCTCGCACTAGTACTAACACCAGCTCCCACTAGTGCCATTCTCACGATACCAAAAGAACCAATATCGGCTCTAAAAGGAAGAGCCTGGTAAGCTAACAACGGTGTCGCAGATTTTCAAACAGGAATTCGTATCGAACGTTCCCAGCAGGAACGTATTGGCACAGGTTCGTAGTGGTTCGCAAAGGCTCACACAAGAAAAGAACAAAAGAAGAATAAATGAAAAAGGAATCAATTTTCGTTGTGTTCGCGTTCGTACCTTCTAGTCGGGAAGGGTGTCGGTGTCTTTCTCGCCGTCTCTATCGTTTCTATTTAAATAGTGTGGAGGAAAGCAGCCCTTTGAAACCCTTTTCCCCCACAGACTCTCCCAACGACAGTCACCTATACAAACCCTAGGGAATGCTAACTGCAGCAATAATGCAAACCGTTTCAAACCTGTATCATACTATGGTAGGCCCGTTGCATCCTATAATGGCTCTGCTGATGAGGGTAAAGGGCTATAGATTATGAGAGCGTATTTTAGAGGCCCCATATTCAATTCCTCTCTTTGTTCAAGCTTTCCCTCTATATTCTCCCCAAGTATGGCATAGGAATTTTCAGCCATATATATAGCATTTGCCTACCATTCATAGCAGTCGTTTTTACAAACGTCAAGAAATTATGAGTACTCGAGTGTAGCTTGATTTCATTAATTCTATATTATTGCTTTTGGATGAGCTAGTTAAAAATGATCGAAATCAGCCATTTTTAGTGTAAAATGGGGGTGAAGGGGAGGGAGGCCACGAATTTTGTTACTAAGATGGCACATAAATTTACGTCCCAAAATACGGACCCAGGCGTGTTCGCAAACGTCAAGACATTACGAGTACTGGTATCATATTATATAGATAAGTTCGAACTAGAAAAGTACCAGTGCTCACACAAGCCCATCGCAGCCCACTTGCAGGCGGGGGGTGGGTGACGACGGAGTCCCGCGAGTGATTTTGCGTGACGGTTTGAGAAACAACTATTATATCCTCTCCCCTTGTCAACTATCGCCCTCTTCTTCTTCTCTCTCCTTTCCTTCCGCTACCCCGACGATCGCGGATCTTACGCTTAGGCGTGGATCTAGAGCAGGACTCTACCACATCGTACCATAGCAGGTCTCATCCCCACTACAGTCCCATCAAGGAAGGCTAGGACCTTCAGTCTCCCAGTTCTAATAGAGCAGGGTCTATTATTTTTTCCTGCCTCACGTGATGGATTATTCATGGTGAGGAGAACTGAACACCTGAACTCTCACCATTTGCGCGGAGGCTAGCTAGTTCTCGACATCTTAACCATGGACTAACTTAGCTGGGTATTTCACGCAATAATATTATTATAATATTATTATTATTACAGTGGGAGCGAATATTTTGTCTTGCCACGGTATTGTGATTCCACAATTCCGGCACCTGTTAACAAAAGAAATAAAGATAAACCTCATGCTCACCACTTGCTAGCTAGTGTTTATTAAACCTTATTCCCATAAATCATGAGAGGGCATAGTGAGTGTGGGAGTGGGGGGGGCAAATTTCATAAATAGAGGTTTCGCATATTCTCGAGAATGCTTCACTCGCCAACCTCACCTTAATAGGGTACCCAACCCAGATGCTCGACTACGGGCCGTAATTCACAGTGCGAAACCTAAGAATGCGAACAAAGACTGATGATTACGGCGGGTTAAACGTACAGTCGTGTATGATAACAAAAGTCCTGGCACCCTGGTTAAATTTTATCGTGCAACTTGCTTCCTCTCAACCCCCACTGATGGTGCTCACAGCAGAAATGCAATCACAAGAAACAGAACCTTCTAATTTCTATTCTTCAGCTCTAATTTAGACTGAGGAGGACATACAAAGTGGTAACTGTGAGGCACTCCTGTCCCACTCACTCGCCAAGTGCCAAGACTTTTGTTACAAGTACACGACTGTACTGTACTATATAGGGTATCAAGGGTAAGTCTGTCGAACCCCTCTGGTTGGTCCAGTGGGCCTCTCGACCGCTCAGAGAACAGGATCCGCTCCAGCCACTGGACGAGAGTTCGACAGACTTTTTTCCGTCACCAAAATTTAGGCTAGATTAGCCAAGAAAAACGGTTACACACATACTAATTTCGACGAATGAGCCACAGTTCGACAGACTTACCCGCACACCCGAGTACACCACCCCAAAAAAAAGCTGTCCTACGCAACAGCCACCACACAACCAACCACAAAATAAACTCGAATACATCACCGCATAACAGAGAAAAAGGAACAACACCGCAACACAATCTCAAACCATGAGCGCAATCCTCAGCGCCGACGACCTAAACGACTTCATATCCCCAGGCGTAGCCTGCATAAAACCAATTGAAACACTCCCCGCCGCCCCCGACCCGCTACCTTCCAACTCCTACGAAGTAGTTCGAGAAGACAAAGCGCCCCCAACAGATCTCCCACCCGCACAAATCTCACTAACGGACTGCCTCGCCTGCTCCGGCTGCGTCACAT
>Ga0307507_10002660_pt1 | contig 36824 bp, 40 predicted proteins | sample 7_EM_MG_FD_207223 | JGI IMG/M metagenome (GOLD analysis project Ga0307507, IMG submission 207223) | Populus trichocarpa ectomycorrhiza microbial communities from riparian zone in the Pacific Northwest, United States - 7_EM | ecosystem: Host-associated > Plants > Roots > Unclassified | place...
CGGATGATGGGAACAAAAGGGTGTCTGTAAAGTAGAGATTGTGTATATATAGGACCCCTCCGGGTGAGGTAGAAGAATAAGAACCACAATCCTCTCTATCCATCATAGCCTAATTATCTGAACTTCTAGCTGCGTCAACTCTCCACCCAAAGTAAGAACCAAATCCAGAGAGCCCTTAAGAGAGCAGAACACTCTTTTCACTCCTGCCTCATGCTTTTCAGCTGGATCGTGTGAGAATCGCACTAGAACTCCAACTGCTTAGGCAAGATCGGGTCTGGTAGTAGTAGTAGCGTACATGAGAGAAGCCACGGCCTTTTGGTAACGCTCTTGATTACAACGTGCGTCATCAGTACCTGAGAAGAATAGATTGAATCCTTTTTCCTGTGGTGTAGAAACAGAACAACTCTCCCAAAAGCCAAAGTGTTTCAAAATAGACTCCAAATAGGATTGTTGACTTATCATTATCGTCCTTCACTGTCGCATATAACTTAGGTAGAGATTTATGCTGGAATAGCTTTTGAATAAGAACAAATGCCCGGAGAGTGCACTGCCATTTCCACCCTTCTCACCGGAAAGCGCTCTGCCAATAGTGTGGAAACTTTTTCAAAAATGGCCGATATTCCCTACTACCCGGGCACAAGCAAAAAGGCTAAGTTTTAGTGATACGCAATATCTGCCCTTTCAAAAACGCTTCGACAGCAGGCATATAGCAGAAGCTATAACCTAGCAGGGGGAATGACAAACACGAGGGGCAGGGAACAGCATTACTAAATCTGATGTTTGCCACCAGATCTTTGGTATATGGTTGAGCTTCCCTCCAATTATGTTAGCACCTCTGAGGATCACTCAACATGAAAGAATCTTACGTGAGAGGCTTATTCAACACTTCTAATGCTGCTGCTGCCTCAAATAATAATACCAAGTACCAATAAGTAATTATATGAACCAATAAAAAACGATAAAGGGCGTCTTAACACACGCCGAAATGATTTCTAATAGTACAAATACTCTTCAAAATTTTCCATTGGAGGATGTTTAATTTTCGTATACTATTCGGCTATACCCTGTGCTTTCGAGTGATGCTTCATGACCTCTCTAAGGCCCCCACCATTGAGCATGCGAATGAAAAGCCAAGTAAATCACACATTAGACCTTCAATCCGGTGGGGTTGGCTGGATTCTCATCAACTTTACTTTTTACTATATAATTGGAGTCCACACCTTTCATCCACAACTCCTGAAGAGAATTTTTGATCACTTAGTGCGGGCATCACAGACACTTTTACCTGGCCAACCTCTGGATCTTAGGCTACCTAAGAATAGATACATAGTGAGATAGATAGATAGATGTATGAATGGGTGTACTATTAGTAGTCATTCATAATGGAGGAACTAAGAAAATTAGAAGTAGCTATCCCTTGTCTTTTTGCTTTCCCCCCCCCAATAAAAACAAGCCCTGGGAAATGGGGGGGCGGCTAGCGCCTTTCAATAAAACACATGCCACTTATACTTCTTTAGCAAACAGTGACGATGCGCCCACAGCGACACGACCATGATAATACACCAGTGCTAATTTCAATACTTTATGCCATGCATGTCGAAGTCAGCAGAGCGATAGCCCTTTGAATAGACATTATGCAGACACTCCCTAGTCCAGCAGACTTGATGGGTCGGAATGATCCTTAGAGTTGCGCCGATAGATCACACCAGCGCACTGACTATGATACGTGTGCCGTGGCTTTAAAATCAAGGGTCCCAAACCAGGCCGAGGAGTTTCCCTTACCGAACAGCCTATGGCATGGACCATCCGTTAATGCTCGGATAAAGACGAAAAAATCAGAAAAACATAGCCCTTGTCTCCATAGAGATTTGTATTGGATCGGCGGAAATAGTTTTCTGATTTTTTCGTCCTAACCCGAGCATAAGGTATCACCATTCAAATAGGAATTTTTGACAGTGTTCTGAACGGTCTAGTGGCCACACACAGCTAGGTGGGGAGCTAGTCAATCTCGGCCAATGACATCCCATGGCTTTCTTCTCTACATCAATAGCGGGACTAGAGTGAAAGAGTAGGTTTTAGCACCAGAGGGAGGACCGCGCCTTACGGTAAAAAATTGCGAATGCCGTCAAGCAGCATCAGTGACAACCCATTAAACCACTTCCGTCAATATCGATTCCGAACACTGAACAAGTGGAATGAATACGCTAATATAGAAAACGCGACGACCCCGATGCCTAAATTGTGAATGCCCCTTCTACTCAAGAGTAGCAGCTGTTAAATTATCTCTACTATATCCAAAGAATCACTCAGCCTAGCTCAGATCCTATACCCCACTTATACTAATGAATATCCTGATAATAGACAACCCCAGTAGTAGAACGCTGCAGTATTAAAAACATCAAGAGAGCGCAGATGCTAAGAAGCACGCATATGGAGGAGCAGAGAGGTGCGGGTGTGTATGGGCACACTAGGGCAAAGATGGATGTACAGAGTCATACATGTAGAACTTTTTTCTTACCTAGTAGCCGTTAGCTAGCAACCCCCAATATATCCGCCACACCACAGCATCTTCGGCCCTCTGCCCCCTCAAGAGACCCTCTCATCTCCACCGTAGCTTTCCAGCCCCTCAGCTAGACAGGCTCGGTTCAAACAGAGAGGGAAATTCAGACCAACCAATGCTCATTATTAATCTATATCACAATACCAACCCAGCCAAGAAGCGTGACCCTATGTCCCTATAGTCCAGCGGGTTTTAGGGACTTTCTCGTGATTACAATACGCCAAGATGGAGCGATACAAGTACCATACGAAACATAATCCCGCAACAATTAGCCAGGGCACTGCATCTACCTCCCAATTACCAAATGACTGCACGAATGACGGGAGTGGATGCAAGGCGGTATATTGACTTGAGAGAGTCGTTCCCGATAAACCCCTACTTCCCACATCTAGTTCCGAGTGACGGACTGTGAACATAAGACCTAACACATTCTTCCTAGGCCAACGATGGATATTACTGAAGCAAGGTGGAAGCACTATCCTACAAATATAGACAAATCGTATGGTCGGAGAGAGATCCACTATTCCAGGCGAGAATTTATGGATACTTTGGGCACGCGCCGGTGCTCCTACAGGACCCTCTCTTCACGGAGAAACACTCTGGAGGAGAACCTTCAGCACTTCACAGGACAACTCGGGAAGAGCACATCTCGTGTGAGAGACGATTCTTTGCCGCCTTTGAAACACCCTGTGTGTAACATAATGGCTAGGTATATTTATAAGCCCTCAGGATCTTAAACCCTGTTAAATGAACAAAAATGTGTCTACAGTACTTCCACACTGCGAGCAGTCGAAATGCCTTAGACTATAAACCCCTTCAATTCCGCCCAACATCTATGAGAGAAGATAACGCATTTTATTAGACCCCAAACCTCCTACCCAAGTGAAGACTCATAGAGCATTTGGCCCCTTGATCCAATTATACCTCGTAAGCTCAAGGGTCAACAAAGCGCCTAAATAGGTGACAATTAACTCATGAATTCTAAGTCATCGTCTATAGTCCCAGTGAAAGAAGAGAAAACCCAATAGTAACGCCCCGTGCTGACCAAAAAACTCCAATATAAAATGAAAAAAAAAAACAATTCCCCCACTCCACTCCAGGTCAACCCTTTACATAAACTCATCTAAAATCTTGGGCACCTCAATCTTAATCCATTCATCCAGCCTCTCGTTTTCATCCCTCTCTAGTCCCTCTTCGACAATTTTGATGACCTCTGCCATCATACCTCTCCGCAGTTCATCCATCCCATCGTATACCTCAACCACCAAATCTGCGCTGCAGTCCTCCGCCCCAGTGATTCGGTGCAATGCTGATAAGAACTCGTCGTCGGTAGTAATATATGCGGATGTGGAAGGTGCTGATAGAAGGTACTTGTAGAATCTATCGGCAGTAAATATCCGGTCGAGTTGGTGGACTTTATATGTATCGAGTAGCGAGGCGGGAGGAGGCGTTGAGGTGACTATGGGTGTTGGAAGGCTGGTTTGAGTTGCTGTCGAAGTGGCAGAGGCTACCGGAGGAAGCGCCGCCGACTCAGGCTCCTCCACCTTAACCTCCGTACCCGGTGTCGGAAGTGAGGGTGGTAGAACTGGCGACGACAGCGCAGAAATAGCAGGAGCCGAGGCCGGAATTTTGATATCGCAATTAACCGTAAACGGCTGGATGCTCAGTGTCAATGAAGCAGAGAGATCATTGGAAATTTTAATGCCCAGCACATTCTCTCCAATGACCCCGGAATCCTGGACCGACTTGTGAGTGAAGAGGACCTGCATCTTCAATGTATTTTTATCAAACAGAAAAGTAAATGAGTGATGATAGTGAACGAGAAGGTTATGACGGCTTCAACAAGAGGGATGTCTCCCTCTCGAGTAATATATACGAATACTGCTCGGGCCTCTCCCTCACTCCGCACTCCCTTCCCACTACAGGAACGGGCCAATTGTTGTCGGAAACGTTGGGACGAATTGACAACAAACGGCTCCATATGCGCTGTCAAATAGAAATTTGCGCACGTCTCCCTAGCGAATGGGAATACGCCGCAACATGTGAAGAAATACGCACGAGGAGACTAGAGCATGCAGTTGAGTCAAGAGGTTTTGCTGGACCAATTGAAACGGGCGACCGCGTAAGTATCTCCAGAAAGCCTCCAGCCTTCGTAACCAGAGACAAAAATACCCCGAGAAGGAATAGCGTCTTCCAGACATGGTATAGCTTAGGCGATGTGGTCTCGTTCCAACAGATCTCATTAACCAGTACTCGTAATGTCCTGACGTTTGTGAACACAACTGCTATTGCATAACGCCAAAATTCGGCTTTTTTGCGCGGATCTTGGCATCATGCAATAGCAGTCGTGTTCACAAACGTCAGGACATTACGAGTATGCTGTATTTTGTTAACCTACTCTGCTGAGCCTATCGTAGTTTAGTGCTGTACCTTCCCGTATGTAATCTGACCTCGAATTGAACAAGTTTTTACAGTAAGCTGCGGTACGGTAGTCGAGAACGTAGGGAACTTGCGCCGTACCTGCTAATCTGCCGAGAAGTGCATGCGTTGCAAGGAACACAGCATTTCCCCGGCCCTGACTTAGGCAAAAGCAGGGTTCCGCCCCGCCAAGAAATTAGCTTTGGCCAAGTCCACAAGATGTCACTCGGGTTTTCAAATCCTCAGCTCGCGGAAAAGTGTCCAATACCCCTGTGCACATATCGAAGAAGCCCGGAATGAAAAGAAAAAAAGGGTGAAACGGAGGAAAAGCCTTCAGTGAAGGAACATCTGAAAGCAAACGAAAACAGCAGGGAAAAACTAGGAGCAAAGGACTAGACACGGCTAGATACGATTTATGGGGAAATCGGGATCACCGAAGTGCCCAATGAATAGCAGAGGTTTTCGTACCCTCAAAAACACTCGGATGAGTATTCGGTCAGTATGATGGAACCACCCGAGGCTAAAATACAGGAACTCCATTAGAGCCAATTTTTCCATAATATGGCAATCCGCTAATATCCTCCGGTGCTTGTGTCCTTCCTGTGCGGTGCCAGAAGCCCGCAACACCCAACTTCGAACTTCGAGCTTCTTTTAATCGGCAGAAAGCGGCAAACTAGACGATTAACTGAATATTTGCACGCAAGCCCCCGGTGGCCAAGGGAGCTACACAATTCCGTCTTATCGCTTCTGGAACCGAATAATATTGTAGCGGTAGGTAATAAATTGATCCGGTAGATTCGGGTTCTAATAGCACGCTTCCCTCGGGGAAACGGCTTTGATGGTATAATAATCCCAGTAGTAGAAGGTGGTATTTGCAGTCCCAAGGAGAAGTAACAGGAAGTGCAATAGTATGGAGGAGCACAGAAGTGTGGACGAGTACGCACACTAGGGCATCAACGGATGTATAGGGAACGAGCGGAGGCATAGGGCTATACAGTACTACCAGAGTTTTAACTATAATACTCAAGTAGCCGTTAGTTAGCTAACAACCTCCAATAGAAGAACATACACCACGACATCTCCTCCCGCCAACACACCTCCAACAGAACATACACCTCGATATCTCCTTCCATCAACACAGCTACCCATGATCCTGCCACCTCGATCATGATGCAGGGTGAGATATGGGATGGGCCCGGGAAACTCTAGAACAATAGGAAATCAAACCATTGAGTGGACCTCCGTGTGGATAGTGGAGGATTGCTGCAATTGGCTGACTTGAAGCAAACACTGTCCTTCTGTTGAAAGGTGGAGGCGAGTTAAGGCAGGATAATGGTAGAATCCCCCTGGTCGTAGAGTGGCTTGTGTGCAAATAATTAATCTATCGTGTGATAGGAAATTGTTGATAGCAGAAGAGAAAGGCACCTCCGGGGTGGAGAGAGTTGGTGTGTCAGACAGGTGGTTCTTGGCCATCGGTTGCTTTCCAAATACAGGAAGGGAGCGCACACCACCTCTTTCCTGACAAGCTTGCACAACAGGAAAAAGCCCACATAATTACAGCCACGACCACTCTAGGCAAACCACATAGTGCTCTTAGTCTAATAACTATGCTGACTAGCAATTGGGATTATCTCTCCATCATTCAAAATACTCTACCGTAGTGGACTTTCCTCTTCTTCTCCCTATTAAAGAAATTGAAATAGGGGGTTACACACTTCCCCTCTATAGCTTCTGGTACCACGGTCTAGTCAAAGTTTGAGGGGTATGTGGTGTAAGAAACACGACACCAGAATGAAAATATCTGGTCCTTTGTTTGGCAAACTATTTGAGTCTCTGAATAGTGGCCCTACGAGGCCTCCAAACTCTCCCTAACAGTTGCTAAAGCTACACGAACTCAACTTACGACACGAGCACCAGAGAGCAACATCAACAATCGGTGTTTGAAGAAGGCAGAAGGGGTGGAAGAAAATAATTCCTGTCATTGGAAAGACAGAAAGGTTCATTGTAGCTACTGCACTTCCACCTAGCCTGGATTAAGGGCCCCATACGACCCCCTTCACCATTTAGGGGGTAGCACGACTCTAAAAACAAAACCTCTTTCCCTTTCCCACAAACTCAGGAAAGATGACAGAGACTAGAGGAACCCCCCTGTACACATCATCCAGAAAACGTCATCCATACAAACATATTAGATCAGCTGACTTTTGAAATAGTATAAACCCCCCCCCCTCGCCCTGGATTTTCCCCAAAATAGTCAAGAATTGGTGAGAACTTCCTCTCATTGCAACTTGGAGGATTCTTTGCACGTACTAAAGCATGATTCTAGCTTGATAACGCGAAATCCGAACCTCGATGTCAAAGTGGTGAAGGTGGTCTCAATTTGCGCATAAACTTAGATGCTTCCTATAGCAGCCTGAAGTCAGCTCTATCCAAGCATCGTGAGCAGACATCCGATTCCAGACTATTTTCTATTGACATAATAGAACTCAAACGGTCTCATCAAATGGAAAATGGGCTCAAGTTCAGCAGGGATTCAGCCGGACTACGTCACCTTCTACCTATATACCCAATATCTCTTCCACTCCCGGTAGTAAGCCACTAACTCCGGACATCCTCTTATATCATATCTCTTACCGGATTCTCCGCAAACCCCATCTCTTCCAGTCCCCCCCCCCAGGCACAACCCCACATTTCGAACCCCTTGCAGACGGCACACCGGTAATACGAAAGATCACAGTGCAGGGGGGTGCTGAACGCCTAGCGATGTCCCAGGGATATTGAGAAATCGAACAAAATAGCTACACTTTACTATCATACGGTACTTCTCCCCCAAGTCCTCCTCACACTCGGGTTTAGTGATGTTAAATCCATAGGGCCGAATACGAGGCGGATATGTCGGCCGAGACGTCCGCAGTCCAGTGAGAACACATTTTTTCGAGGTTATTCTACGGTATCGCTTGTATATACCGTAGAATGCGCTTTATCATCTAGTTCAAAGATCTCCAAGGACCCAATTTGGTGGATTTTCTCGCCTTTTCCACCCTCGTCAGCTATGCAATTCGGATCCGGAACCCAAGTTTTAAGCTTTTTTGCCTTGAAGAAACTTTTAATATAATACGCAGGGCTCATAAACTCCCTGATCCAAAGCCAAACTGCCTCGAAGTCATATTATTTCACTTGGCTCAAAATTGGGGGAAGAGCGGTAGGTAAGGGTGTTGGAATGGAGTTAATCCCGCCGGAGGGTATTCTGGTGCTTTAGCCGGGAGAGAGGGTCGCTTATCTCCCTCTAACCCCGCCGTCCGGTGAGACCTTCGGTGAAACTTCGTTTCATCCGCGCCAGAGATCAATGACGATATATAACGAGCCGAATCCCCCGACTCGAGACCGATCCCCAAGACACAATTTGATCATCAGAACAACCTCAGAAAAGATATCCACAAGATCAGAAAAATTCAAAACGCAATGATTACCATCAACAATACACCTGTCGGCAAGACTGGATACGGGCTAATGGGATTCACTTGGAGGCCCCACCTAACACCCGATGAACAGGCTTTTGCGGCAATGAAGGTATGTCCTCTACTCGTGGTCCCACCCAATTCCCATCAATCCCATCCACTAATACAGTAATAGAAAGCCATCGAGAAGGGCGCTGTTTGTTGGAACTCGGCCGAATTCTACGGCACCCCAGACCCCACCCTGGGCCTCCAACTCCTGCACCGCTACTTCAAAAAATACCCGGAGGACGCTTCCAAAGTCATCCTAAGCATCAAGGGCAGCGTAGATTCCGTAACCAAGTCACCCCTAGGATCCCCCGCCGACGTCCGCAAGTCCATAGACAACACCATGCGCATCCTCGATGGCGTCAAGAAAATCGACATCTTCGAGTGCGCACGGGTAGACCCCAAAACCCCCATCGAGGAGACCGTCGGCGCACTAGCGGAGTGCGTAAAGGAAGGGAAAATCGGAGGTATAGGGCTCAGCGAGACTGGCGCCGCGACAATTCGCAGGGCCCACGCCGTGCACCCGATTGCGGCGGTTGAAATCGAGTACTCGCTCTGGGCGACGGAGATACGCACGAACGGCGTCGCTAGTGTTTGCGCGGAACTCGGGATCCCGATAGTCGCGTATAGCCCCCTTGGGAGAGGATTCTTGACTGGGGAGATAAAGTCGCCGGATGATATCCCCGAGGGTGACTTCAGGAGGCACTTCAGTAGGTTCCAGCCGGAGAACTTTAAGGTCAACATGGAGCTCGTGAATAAGGTTGAAAGTCTTGCGAAGAAGAAGGGATGTACGCCTGCGCAGTTGGCGATGGAGTGGGTGCGGTATCAGAGCGGGAGGGATGGGATGCCGGATTTGTTGCCGATCCCCGGAGCGACTACTGTGAAGAGGGTTGAGGAGAATTGTCAGGAGGTTGGTCTCACGGAAGAGGAGTACAGAGAGCTTGAGGAGATAGTTGGGAGCACCCAGATTTTGGGGGGGAGGTACAATGAAGCAGCCGAGTCTCTCTTGTTTGCCTAAGACCTGTTGCGTAGGGCACTCTCATGAGCAGCTGCTCCAAAACAGTTTGCATTGTACTTCCCAGCCATTTGGAGAGCATAGGTAGAAATAAACACACTTATTCATGGAAAATCACTCGCACTTATTTCCAACCGGTCTCTTGTGGAACAAACCAACATCAATTCCTCGAATAGAACCACATTACAAGGAATCCTATCAAGTCCCGCCATAGAAGAACGTAGCGCTCGTACACATTAGTATCAGGTACTCTCTAGTCGCCATTGAAACATACCACCAAGTGAACACACTGCTCTTGATCCACCCCTACCACCCCGACCATCCCAGCCACCCCCGCAAAATCCCCAAAGCGCAAACATTGTCGGTTCACAGAGAAGGAGAATTCCGAAGGAAAAAAAGGTTCTCATAAATCGCCCACCATGCATTCGCCTATCTCGCAGTGGCACATCACCCGTCGCCGTAAACAGCAGCATTGCCGCCGCCACCGATCAAACCTCCATCAACCAAACCATATAGACACCAGTATATCCACTCCAATCGGACACCTCGCCTCTTCAGGCGTTTTTCCCGCCACCTCCCCCTCTCCCCTTTCCTTTCCGTCCTCCTCATCCGTCCGTCCATCCCTCTCCACCTTTTCCCATGAAACGTGAAATGTTCCCCGTCCAGGCGAATTCCCGCATATCCAGAGCATTCACATTCCTCCTCCACACAAACCGACAACAACGACGCGAACAACCAAAGATCCCACGAAACTCGAGTGATCTGATCAGTTCTTTTCCACAAACGCCTGCCATTTTGCTCGGAGCTCTCACCAAACACCGGCACGGTATCCGGTTCACGGAGGCATTCTTGGCGCAGAGGAATGCGTGATGAGCCCGTCCGTCACAGCATGCCTTTCAAACCACCAGCTGCCAGTCAATACCCGCCCGCCATCGACTCGACAAACACAAACCCAACCCCCCCAAAAAAAGAAAGAAAGAAAAAAAGCAAGCCACCCCTTCCCTTCCCCGATCCCAAAGAAAGAAAGCCAGCATTACTCGTAATTTTCTGACGTTTGTAAACACGACTGCTATTGCATAACACCAAAATCTTGAGGCTCCGGGCAATTTCTTGCCCATATGCAATAGCAGTCGTGTTTACAAACGTCAGAAAATTACGAGTAAAACACCTCCCTCTAACTTACCCACCCATCCACCACAGTAGTTTAAATATGATAGGCCTCTAAACCACCACCGCCACAAAAAAAAAACCCCCCCCGATTTCCCCCCCCTCCCCATACCGTAGAAACTCGTGAAGAGAAATGTGCTAGCACGTTGTAGTTGCCTCTCTTAGTAAAGCGTCGTGTTTAAATTCCTTTTTGTTCTGTCTTGGCTGAGGGCTGAGTTGCGGTGTTTTCCCCCTCGCGTAACCGGGAAGGGGAATGTTCGAGCACATTTATGTACTAGTACATCCTGTTCGAGTACGAGTACCGTAAAAGCTTATTAAATCCAACTATTAGCGAAGGCCAGTTCGGCACAGCTAGGATGGATGGATTTATGATACAGGCGCACCTCGTTATAAAGGACGCTAAGAGTTCAAGATCTTTCCTTCGTCAGTTATCGCGAGGTTTTGGAAGAAATTCCTTAACTTCACTTATAGCGGGGTCCGTTCGTATGGGAGCGAGGGGTGTAGTAAATTCTCAGAGGGCTCCCGTATATCGAGCTCCATCACCACCAAGCGCGACTATCGAAACTCACAGTACTAAACAATAATGGGCCCAGCAAAGTAGGTCAGCAGAAGAAATAATATTATCACACCAATCACCAATATCAAGAAAACTCACCCACGCAAGTTATCAACGCCTCCACCCGGAAAGCACTACCCTATTCCTTCCCCGGGCCTTCTGCCTCTCATTGCGAGGATCGGAAGGAGGAAGCCTTCAGGAGATGCCTGCATCTGCATGATGCGAGAGGGTTAAAAGCGTGAGCTCGCATCCTGTTCACACACCATCGTCGAAATTCATTCTCACGGGCAAGCCACAACTCAAATTCCCAAGACGTATGATTGAGGGTTTGGCTTTTTTGTGATTGATGGGTTTGTTTATGGGGTGAATTTGGTTTAAATTTTTGATGGCTAATGACAGGACAGGACAGGACCCATCGGGGGTTTATTTCAAGGGATTGCTTTCGATTAGGTAGACCAACTCGATTCAAAAAGATTTGTCTATCTAGCTGCGCATCTGGAATGTGCCCTCTGTCTATCTTGTAATCAAGGTCGAGGGTTCGGATACAGTATAAATAGCCAGAATCAAAACAGATAAGTTCGAAACAGTCTAGAAGGACTGGAGGTTAGTTTAAGGAACACCCAGCCTGCAAGGACTTTTTGTATATATTTTCTGCACACTTTAAATGAAAAACTTCTTTCAACTTCTCCACAGAATACTAAAGGTAGGAGAGCCTTGAAACGTGGTGGTCTATCTAAGGCAAGAAGACTCTACCAGTACTATACACAGGTTTTCCCTCTTACCTTTAGAAATACATCGAGTAGCTACAGTAGGTAAAGCATATAGCAAAAGAAGTGCTACAAATTTATTTAGCCATTCCGGAAACAGTACAAGACAGTAGATAATACAGTAGTAAACCCAGCAAAGAAGATAGAGCGATCTCCAGGAACCAAAACCAACCCCAAGAAATCATCATTACAATTCAAGAACCCAAAGCAATCACGAAATATGCCCAGGAGTGGATAAAAACTAAACCCTTAACAAAATGTGATATCACAAAGCGTACCCACACGCCTGTTAGCGCGAACAAGGGGGGTGGTGCCGAATTAACTAAACCCCTTTCACCACAACAATGCAATATGTAGTACGAGTATTTTTAAACAAAAAAAAAGTCCCTTACCACACCGGTACGATACCGTACCGGAAGCTCCTAGTACTTGTCCCTTCCCCTCTTTTCCCTCCCTCCCTACAAGTAGGTTAGGCGCCCGGGCGAACGAGGCAACCAACTTTCCCAATACTCGTGTACGGGCTCCACAGCCCAATAAAGGGATAACACAATCAACCAACCAGCCCACCAGTTGATTCGCTGCCCACGACCTTGCGACCGGAATGCCCAAGATTTTCACGCCACTTTATGACACTTTTGTATTTTCTCTGCAGGACAAGACAGAAAAAAGGGGCGGGGGGAAGAGGAGGAAGAAAAAGAAAAAAATTCTTACCTTGTGATCTCCTGCATTGTGGGGTAAGTTTACATACAGGTGGGTCTTTTTTTTCTTTTCCTTCTCTGAGTGGCCGAATGGATGGATGAATTCTAGTATATAGACGGTCGGTCGGGCGCCATGGATGCACGGAGGGGAGATTAATGATGATAATGGTGATGATGATCGATGGAAGAATGGATGGATGGATGGCGATGGGATGGGGATGGGGATGGGATTTGTGATGCGGATGATCTCGGCATACAATGCTCGTGCTGCTAGGCGAGGCTCGCAACCCAATCATATAGAATCACTCCCCCCCCCCCATCTAGGCATATTTCGCTTGTTTATTTCCTGTCAATCCTGTCGAGTGATGCCGTATGAGCACACTTGGGAGAAGCGATTCTTTTTTTCTTGTTCATGGCACCCCGGGCGCACACGTATGTATAGTAATAAATTCACATAGGATCTCACAGGCAGCTTGAAGGCAAAAGCTTCAATGTAGATGAGGGTTTCTTGGTGTTTGTTCCGCATAGACGACGTGACTTAATTCATACACGGTACACAACAGTTAAAGAAAAGAAAGGAATAAAGAAACCCCCCTCAACAAACAACCCACTAATCCAGTAATTATCGTGCATCGTGCATCGTGCTTCGCTTTATCGGTAGACTAACGTAAACAAGATACTTCCTCTTCCCTCCAAATATTCTCTTTACTATACGGAAAAAAAATAGTAATCCCCCATTTTGTACTACATTTTAGAAAAGGCGAAAGTGATGAGAAGAGAAGAAAAAAAGAATACACGGGCTCTCCGGTAAAAGGAAGAGAAAAAAGAAAAGAAATCCCATTCAGAAAAAGGTAATAGTTGTTGGAAGGAAACAAGAAAAACCGTATGAAAACCACAGAAAAACAACGTACTCCCCCCTCCCTGCCTGCATCCCTCACCCATTCCCCCTTCATCCGAATCAAGTATCGACTGGGCTGCTACACCGAATAAGGGCATTCAGAATAAAAGCACGAAACAAAAGATAAACCCAAAAGAGATCTAAAAGTGAGCTATGTAGTAAGGGTCATGAGAAGTACCGAAGAACGAAAAAAATAAAAAATAAGAATATACAAGCCATCGAAAAAACTAACATAGGACCTTTTTATCCTGTAAACATGAAATCGAAGAGGAGCAAATATCAAGTGGTGAAACTTAGACAGTGCATTCGACACTGCCCAATAGCCCGATGCTAGTTGGGAGAGCCCCCTCCGGCTCGACGCTCGTAGCAAGAACTGTATTCAACGCTTGACCGAGCAGTGGTGCCGTAGCTGGATGTCCTGCAACTAGTGCTTCGAAAGCTTGGACCGTATTCTGTGCTGCATTGGGAGCGGCATTCCTCCTGACCGATCTCCTAACACCTACTCTCCCAGAAACAGAAGCACCACTAGTGCTGCTCACCGAACTTGAAGCCCCCGCATCAGAAAGCGACTTCGACGCGGTTTCCCTATATGCCCTAGTGTTTGTAGCTAAAGTAATAGTAGCAGATTCAGAGGAACTCCGAGACGCTAACAGTGGGCTGATTGCATCCTGGATAGCCTTCTTTCTGGGGCCCAATTTCCCCTTATAATATTTGGCACGAATCGTCTTTCCAACCTTATAGGTCTTGGTAACACGGGGCTTCCCACCACGATTGCGGATCCTCTGGCGAGCGAAGTCGGACAAAACTGCTTGGCCAGGAGAAGACGCCACACGTATTGATTCTAACCACTCCATATCGCTCTGCTCACGGTCCCTTTCGATCAACTCAACCTCCTCAACCTCTTCAACTTCCTCTTGGCTCTCTTCGAGATTCCCCGCCTCTTCGTTATCTTCCTCCTCTTCTTCCTCTTCCTCCGAAGTTGGTTCTTCGGGAGGTGGGGGAGCAGCCTTGCGAGCCACCCTACGAACACGATTCGAGCTAGCCTTTACCGACCTCTGGATTCCGACTGCTGTTTTCTTGACGGTAGCTCTAATAGCACCCTTTCCTTTAGCCGCCATCGTAGCCCCGGTTTTGGTGGGTCCGGTGATCTTCGTGGTCTTGGCCACAACTCTGGTCTTGGCTGTCACCTTGCTCTTAACAGTGGCTTTGCCTTTGACCGTCACTCTACTCTTGGGCGCAACTTTAGTTCTAGCTTTAGTTGAAGCCTGTTTTCCCTTCGGGGTAGCCCGAGTCTTTCCTTTGGCATTGTCTTTGCCTTTGACGGGCGGAGATGCTCTCTGAAAGCCATCGGCTTTCTTCCCCAAGGCCCCACGGCAGTTGTCGGCTCCGCAATGACAGGTCTGTTGGCTAACACCAGTAAACCAATTGAAATTGTAGTCGTATGTGAGCTCCTCTCCGGCTTCGATCCCATCGTCTCCGGCAAACAATGCCATTCTAGGCCTACCTTCGACTAGCCTATGGGATAATTAGCTCATCGCAAGAAGCTACCAGGTTTCGGCCCAACTCACCACTTCTCCATTCGACAATTAGGATCGCACGAGTCTATGCATCAAAATATATTAGCCAATATGTTCAATATCTAGCGTGTATTCAACTATCAGGGCTCCGGTTTGACGAAAAAAATCGAACCAAATCTGAACATTAGTTCAAGACAAGTTTTTTTTGCCAAGCCGGTAGTGATACGTAATCTTTCTTTCAACCAACAAGAATCATACTCACGATTGACAAATCGAGCGACCGAGCCTCTGGTTGCGTCGAGTATCATGTTTTGATGAAACAACATAAGGTAGTAGTTCTGATCCAGTAAGTATCTGGAATGGGTGTATATGATAGACAGACAACATACCTTATTATCCTTATAGACCTCAACCATTCTGCGTTCGCTCTCTTCCTGGGTAATTATTTCACCAGTATACTCCACGATTATCTGATTCGGCATAAAGCTCCTTGTTGCCCTCAGGCCATGTCCGCAGTTGGCAGTCTGGCCGCATCGTGAAATCAGCACACTGAAATTCCACCATATCCCCAATCGAAAAAAAAGTGTACCTTGACAACTTCAACTCCTTCTGCAAACTTTGTACCTGCCTTCACCCTCTCCTTGAGGTCTGCAAAGGCTCTGTTTGTGCAGCGCTCAACTCCGACATTGCAATTGCCTTCATCACATTCTACCCAGGTACACATATTGAGGCAGTTCTCGTCACAGCCGACGTCCTCAGCGCAAACGCACTTGGCTTCAGAGGCCTTCTCTTTTTTCCAATGGGAGGCGGCGTCGCCAATCAAAAGATCTGTATATTACACAATCACACGTAGGCGTCGTTAGTCAATTGTACTATCTTATTTATCTTCATCGGGATTGTATCCATGAATCTACGGAAATGTGAAAATTCAAAAGAGGGTGGTGTACTATGATTCAGTTTCCTCCAGTCCGGAATGGGCCCACACTTCCACGGACTGGGCGCAAACACGTTAAATGGGAGCTTGAAGTCCCTTTCGGTTTCCATAATCCTCGATCCGGTAAACATAGGCATGGGTAAGATTGACGGCTTCTTTTTCTCCGTAACTTTTCCACGTTTTCTCGATCCCCCAGATGGGCGCCTTGTAACATCTATGTCTTGCTCTTGGCCTAAATATAGGCCTTGGTTCAACCAGATCTTCTTCCTCTTCCTTGGGTTCATAGCCAGAGCTCCAGATGTACTATGCGTCAGGGATAGGGCCAACTGCTCATCGTGCTTATCCTCATCATAAGATAAAACCTTCCTAGCTCTTTTGCTAGACCTTGGGGCACCATCTTCACTAGACTCTTTTAAGGAGACAGCAGAAATAGTAGTCGGGGTAGAATTCTGTAACTTAGGGCCGGCGCTCTTAGATCCAGCAGCCATTACCTCGTGAGACCTCTTTCCGCGTGGTGGAGCCGGCGTTGTAGTCGCAGCGGGCTTCGCAGAAGTTGCGGCTGCAACTTGTATGCGTTGGCTATGGCGACGCGTCGCATTCGGGTTGGCTTTAGGGACATTAGGAGTATTCGGGGTTTTGGGTTTGTCCGCTGATCTAAGACTTCTCCTGCGAGCTGCATCTGGTACTGTCTTCGACTCCTTTGTGGATTTAGTGGGGGCTGGTGTTGATGATGTGCTATCCCCGACTGTACGGGAGCGATCCCTTAGATTACGCGTAGTGCGCGTTTGCTCCTGCGCTCCATCACTGCTGTCACCGTGTTCTTCTTTGACATCTTGGGTAGCATTTTCAGCTCCGTCGACCTCTATTGGCCCAGCTTCTGGTTCCTCGGTTGCTCCGACATCCGATTGCTCCGCGTTGATTGGAAGTAAATCTTTACCGGAATCAATGGGTTTGGGAATTATAGTATCGTCTGGTAAAACAACGGTTTCTCTGTCTGGAGTAATCGACATACTAGTCGCGGCTGTTGACTGATTGGTGACCGAAGTAGAAACAATAGAAGAAGCCGAAGACGACGGTTGCGGTAGGATCGAGTCGCTTGCTCGGTCCGGCGAAGGAGAACGAGGAGGAGAATTTGCCCACATTTTTTTTTTTCTGAAAAGGTACTACAACGCGAACACTGTAGGCGAGAGCAGTGTTAGGGAGAATGGGGGTGAGATGTGAAATGGCGGGATAGATATAAAAAAAGTTACAAATAGTGAGTGAGACAGGGCGAGGTTTGTGGGGAACCCAATTGGGTGAAGTGGTGGGACGGGGGTGCAAGGGAAGTTGAGAGGATGACGGGAGACGGTGGTGTTGTGTGGCCGAAGGGAGGAAGGGATGAGCGAGAGAGCAAGAGCAAGAGAGTAGAAGAAAACAGAAGGAAGGAGGGCGAGAAATCAACCAAGACAACCACAGGAACGCAAAAAGGAAAATAAAACACGAAAGAGATCTCCTCCTCCCCCGTTGAGTGAGCTTCAGCTAGGATCCCCAGGTGGAAAGAAGAAAAGAGAGAGGCAAAGAGAAAAGAAAGAGACTGATTGATGAGAAGTGGGAGAGGGAGGGAGGGAGGGAGAAAGAGGCTGGGCAGCAAGAGGAGAAGTATTATGCGTGCATATTACGGTGCCGTAGACTACTTTATGATAACGACCGTGAAGATTGGTTCCAGTTTCGAGCAGGCTTTCATACAAGTGCCTCAAAAGGCGAATCACCGTATGGTCCCTAGCCAAACCCGTCTTCCTCTCTATCCTAACCTGTAAATCAGATACCTCATTCGTCCAAGACCCCCATGTAAACCACAGATAAGCAGTATAAACTTTCCTCCACCTCCTCCTCTTCCCACGGTACCGTATTGGTCCGGAGGGGGTTAAACGTAAAATAGTCCCTTGATATTTATTCTAATATTCAGCAAGCCTTCCTACCGATACCTAAGTTCAAGTGGGATGAAGAAGAATTACTGAAATTATTCGATACCAGGGCTATATCAATATCACCGGCAGCCCACCAAGTAGAAAGCCAATATTTATAACGCTGTGAACCAATCTCACGCATAGCCCTCCTCTTTTCATCCCTTCCCGACTGCGCTGAAAGGGAGGCTTTATGGCATTATTGCCTTTCCCCGCCGCCCATTTGCCGGTCATATCGAACATACATACCAGTAAAAAATAAAAATAAAAATGGGAACTTTCTATCCCTCCCGCGCCCCCCTAATCGCAAAGGCTTCCAATCAATCAACCGAGCAGAATACGGTAGTCTGGGGATTCCTCGATCCCCACCCTTTCCCCCTCAAAAAAGTTTCCCAAAGTGAGTAAGACCCCCCCCCACCACCACCACCACCACAAGTGTGTAAAAGGGATCCAAAACCTCTTGGACAACAACAAGGGTGGTACAACGAGAATTCCAGGAAGGGAAAACTTGAAAAGTAACGATATATACTTGTATCTAGGCTAGAAAAAAAAGAAGCCATCAGCCAGGTATTCTCACACCAAAGGTGATAAATGAAAGACTGGGGAGGAGGAGGCGTGAGAGTTGAAGAAAGGAGGAAGTCATGAAGCGTGTTGGAAAAGAAAGTATACAAGACAAGCCCTTCCAACAATTCTACGTGATCCTTTTCCCCCTCTCTCCCACACAGGGGAATACCGCTACAGTGCACCCCCTCTTCCCCTCCAACAGCGCCTGACGTATATGATACATCAAGCCACGTACAAGATAGTCTACGGTAGCCAAAAGATAAAGCAATCGAAAAGATTACAGAGGACAGCAAAGTTCCTAAGAGAATTAGGAGCCATAGCTTTTCACAAATCGAAGGAAAAAAGAAATGTTTTCCGTCATGCAAGATTACAATTACAATCACTTTGTTCCCCGGGAAGTGACCCCAGAGTACCGGTAGAGAGAAGGGGGTCAGGAAGTATTGAAAATTTCGATAAGCGTTGGGGCAGAAAGGAGGATTTGAGGGGAATCATCGCAGGAGGGGAGTGCTATATACACATCCACCCTCCCCCTCCTTTCTTCTCCCGCTCTAGCAGTCCCTGGTAGTTACGGTTGACGTTCCTACGTGCTGTTTGTTCTTGTCGAATATCACACGACAAAGTGGAGAATTCAAGCATGGATTCAGTGAGTGAACCATAGAGAAGTTGACGTTTCAGCAGAAGCGTCAAGAGTTGGTTTTTAAATAAAGTGCCTGGTGGCTATTTAGTGGACCAGATGTACTCGTACGAGATAAGCAGGCAAGGCAAGAAATGAATCTCCAATAGCGAAAAGAAAGATATATTCCCTGAAAACCATTCTTCGAATACACCTTGTTCTCTTCCCGGGCTTGCGCTTTGCGGAGGACAAAAGAGTGTTGACGGGAGATTCCACAGGTCCATACATTCCTGAGGGAATTGTGGTGAGTGACAGGGGGGGGCACGAAGTGCTGACTGCCGTCAACATCCGAATAAACTACCAGAGAGGAAAGACCTGCGATATAGAACGGCTCACGACGAAGGGGAACCGGAAACCATTCAGAGGGCACATAGTGCAATTGTCACTGCAACGCCTTTGACATCGGTATTTTAGCCCCTTCGGTAAGAAATCATCCTGCGTGGTTGACAATGGTCCTTCTCAACACAGCCAGAGGATATCGGGGCCTGCTCAAAAGCTACATCAATGCATAGTCAGTTACAATATGGTGCTCTATATAGTCAGAATTTGAATAAAACACCAGGAGACATCGACCGCCGTAGGTACTTATATCGGCCCTCATTCGTTGTAACCCGAAAACCGACCCTCCGAGCCACGATGCACGCCTTTCGGAACGAACCCACAACGAAAACCCGGCCAAGTCGTCCTAGATGCCAATACTATCAAAAAAAGACCATCACCCTCCAGGTAACTCTAAGGCCCAACGGGAAGAGATAGTCAAAACCCAAAGGTAGTTCCCCAAAGGTCTGAATCAGGCTGAGCATACATTCAGCACACCACTATACTCACCAGCCCATTCCACCAATACACAAACGCCAAACCCGAAGCCCTCCAGTCTGAAACGGTAAACACACAATTTCACAGCCTGCTCCCCTTTACCGCCCACTGGATGATTATTATACCCATTGCCAAGTAGGTTACATTACTTATCCTATAGTTGAGGTGTCTGATATGGTGGATGGAGAGCGTCGAGACCACCGGGAGTTCGCCACATATACACTCTTGCCCCCCGAGATCCCAACCTCCTATCAGAGGCTAGGTACCAACGATGTTACTCGCTTGGATAGTCGTGTCCGTCTGCGTATACCTGGGAGGTGAGCCGAGCACAGAAAATCACTCGAATCATAGCCTTACCTGTGAGTGTACAGCACTGATATAGTTATGAAGGCATATGGCCGATATCGGCTTGTGTGGTTAGATGAATTCGCACGAAGAGTGCAAGGAAATACTGTTCGTGAACATCAAAGTCCTCATTTTCTTCTTCTTCCATTGTGGCTTTTGATGTTTGCACTCCTCGTAAGTTTAGATGTAGCCCCACCCCCTACTCATATAAGGGAATACCAATTTTGACCTCACTCTTCCACCATGAATTTTTTGAGCTTTATTCTACCGAGTTGCTTTCGCGGTTGACCTGAAGAATCTTGTCTTATATAGATATCCCACCATCTCTGGAGGGTGGAGTGATATATCTTGGCACACGATACAATCCGGGATTGTGCCTGAATGGGGGAGTGTTTGATCTCCCAAAAGTTTCTATCAAGAGAAAACTTTGTTCTGGAAATTTTCTTCGCATTTTTTGCCACACCCCCGCTACCCCGTATCGCGCAGGACTGAGTAACCGGCTTAACCGTGAAGAACCCGAGATATCACCGATTCCCTGAACTTTTCACTGAACTTTCGCTCACCGAACCGGATGGGGGGGGTTTTCGGGTTCGAACGATTTTCTCGCGAATCTTTTCCTTTATTCCCGCATGAGTAGAGGGTTAGCATGCAGAATCAGATCTTTTGATAACTCTAAGAGGAAGTATACTCAGAGAGGAAAAGGGTACCGTAGGGCTATTAGGAGGGGCGATAGGGGATGAAGGAAAGACCGTTCCCAACGTTAAATCTTATTAGTGCTGTACAGAACCGCAAATCATTGGCTTACCCAAGTATCATAGTGATGAAGAGGAAGACAAATTTGAAGGACATGCTATATGTATGTAGAGTACAGTATCGTTAGAAAAGTCCGAGGACAAATACCAAAACACACCAGGGTACCACTTTTCAGCACACCAGAACAGGGAAATCTCACTTAATTAAAGCTCATAATATTACCAACGCTGCAGCTTGTGTCTAGAGTGCTTTGTAAGAAATTTATGTATGTTTTCTGAGCTTTTAGGAGGAATTATGCTGTGTATTCTATAGTTTGAGGTTCAGAAATGAATGCCAAGACACTTACTTAATACTTTTACAATTCAACAAGTGTTGAGATTGTTTTGACACTAAACTGTGCAGGGGGTCCGATTACATATTGAATCACTAAGTACATGAAAGCCCGTTATCATCTCACTAGCAACACTTCAAGAAGTGGTATCTAGACTTAAAATTTTTTTTTTTATCTAAAGGCTCTAGCAACTCGTATACTACGAGCGATGGGTCACTCGCGCTGACGGATCAGTCACGCATTTGCTTGGAGAAGAGATGATTAACTAAAAGAAAAGCTAGAAAGGTGTCTATATGACAAGAGTATGACATTAGTTGCCTAAAAATTTATTCAGAAAAACCCATTCCAAAAGAAAAAAAAAAGAAAAAAGACTTCTCATGACCCTCCTTGCCAGGTGAATGTGCGACTAACCCGTCCTCGGGAGTGGCTCATCGCTCGCAGTATTATATTCAAGATAGTATGATACCTGACCTTTAAAATTTCGGAGAATAGTAGTGCTATTAGGCATTCTAGTGTTAGAGATCTTGAAATGTGGCATTTGTCCCCGAACTTTTCTAACGGTATGATACTGTACGAGTAATGGCCCCTGTGGGAACCACACAGCGCGGTAACTGATAATAATAGCACTTGCCGGTATTTTCGATATGATAGAATCTAAGGCCCTACTCGGTACGCAAGAAAAATGGCATTTTTCCAACTTTTATGGCATTTGGATTGTGAATTAAATATCGCAACATTGTACTGTACTGTATGCACCGTTTTTGGTTATAGCTCAACTTACAGTCCTCCTACCGGATTTTTTTTTCTTCTCATTACAATACTCAGAAGGGCAGTTACCGTACTATTTAGATATGGAATTTTTTTATATCATACCTGCAAGTCAAAGGGGTTTGCGCTTTTAGGAAAAATGGAATTTTTTTATATAATATGGTGGCGTGGCGAGCAGGGCTTAGCACAGTCAGGAGGCAAAAAACATTATAAATTATTATGGCAAATAAATGAGGCAAATTTAAGGAACACACAATTTCAAAACTCCTCTGATGTAAAAATTGCGCCTATCATACCCCAAGAAAAGGAGGTGGCAAGCTGTTTGGGATTTTACACAAATTGTTTGGTTTCCTACTATGATACTATATGATACTTTGTCCTATCATATCATACCAACACCTTTTTTTAGGGCACTAGATCCTAAACCCTACCGATATGATACGAGTATCATACATACATAAATGCTAGTGAGCCTTGAAGACATCTCATAGCATTAGCCCCAAATTATGACCTGGAAAATTGAAAATTGCAGTCATGTTTAGCAGAGGGCTGTTTGCAAATCGTGATTTCAGATCATGGCTATCTCAAATCACGGCATGCCAAACAGCCCCTAAATTTAACCAAAACCAACCTAACCTGCTATCGTCAGTATAGTATATGTCATACTTGGCGATTCACAAAGTGTTCGGATGCATTGGCGCCAAGATTCGAGCGTTTAGGTGTATGACAAGCCGGGGCATTTTGGCTCCAATTCGTCCGAATACTTTATCAATCGCCAAGTGCTCGAACAAGCTCTCTAAAGTAACACGACCACCACTGCAGTATCCCAAGACAAATCCTACAACAAACCACCCATCGAAATGGGAAGTATTGACGAGGGCCTGAATAAAATTCACGCTATCACGAGACCTCACTCGACTACTCCGCAACTAGCCAGAGGTCACAGCCATCGTTTCCCTCTTTTTTTGCGGATACCTAATTTATCGCATATTATGATACTAGATACAGCGAGTTGAATGCTTTAGCTAGCATTCCCGCTACAGATGTAATATACTACACTTCAAGCCTAGTTATACAAATACAAATATATCCTCACCTGTTGACTTCCCCATCCCATCCCCCGATCCCTCCAGCCACCAACCACTCCAATAAAATTGATGCAAAATAAGAAAAAAGAAAAAAAGAAAAAAAGAGGAGGAAAAAAGGAAGAAAAAAGGAAGAAAAATGACGTAGTATCAGACCTTTCAAAGATATCCAGCAGTAAGAAGTGTGAAGGTAGAAAAGTGGAAAAGCGTAAGCTACAAATGCAATATAGATGTGAAGAAAACTAAAGCCATTATGATGCCAAAATCGAGCCACTAGGAAAAGAAGAAAAGAGCTTGGGTAAAGCGAGTGTGGGTATTAAATTTAAGAAGCCTGTGCCCGCCGTTCTACTGGAACCGGTTCATCTGCCCTTCTCCTGCCTCGTCTCCGTTTGAGCTTAACTGCGGTGGCTGATGGCGCTCGAAACGCTGGTCGCCAATTTGGTAATTATTCTTAAGCTCAATGTATCTATCATACCCCTTGTTAGCTATTTTATCTCTTATCTTCGGAGGGGGGGAGGGTAGCATACGTCGGAGGTCGAGGCCTGCATAATACTACAATAAGGTTGTAAAATGCGTTTATTTGTGCAAATGGTCTATGTCGCTCACTTCTAACGAACTTGTGGCCGTGGAGATATTCCCTTGTTGTCTCTCCTCTTGCCATCAGAAATATATGGTATCCGAGCAATGCTAGAGGATAAGGTGCCGCGAGAGCGCCGTATATGACCATCGCAAAGGGAACTTGCCACTCTTTTATTGCATCAGAGAATGAATGATTTGTTTGTTTTTTCCACTCATTGAGATGTACGAGTGACAACGCTAAAAGATAAAATGCTAACAAGGTAGCAGTTGAGACAAATGCAAAAAAGTACCGGTAGTTACGGCGTCCAACACAGTTGTTAAGCCAGACACAGTGGTGATCTTGAGTTTCTATGCAGTTATCGCATACACGGCAGTGGTGACAGCGGGGCGGACGCCAAATCCGACAGGTCCGGCAGTATTTGATAGGGACTTCTAGATGTACTTGGCTTGGCTTCAACGGTTTAATTAATGCCCAACCATTTGGTGGAGGTACAGCTAGAGCATCATCTGTATCATCTGTTTCAAGGGGATGAACATTTCGTGGGTATACCTATCGGATATTAGCAGGTATCAATCAGATTACATGACAGGCAGGACCAACACCAGGATCTGATACAGATGCCTTGAGAAATGACATCATACATAAAAGATACAGATAGCCGAATGTCACTGGCAGCGCTGGAGAGACGTGTTTCCATAACCATTTCGCACTAAGTGCTTGTATTAGTTTCACATAATCTCACTCGAAGTTAGATATACTCACGAGTAGACACAAAATAGACATGCCGGCAATGTTACTAATACCCCAGTCAGAAGGTTCATCGGTACGTCTCGGGCTGTTTGGAACCTCCCTCCAAGACAGAAAGCAGTCTTCCCGGGAAAGTATTGCCAGTTCTTTTCCTTGGAGGATTGTGGCTGCTGCTTCGGCTTGGCTACACTTGAGCCCCGACTTGAGTTATCCAGCTTTGGCAGTTGGTTACCATTTGAACCATTCACAACAACCCTATGATCATTGCCGACGGATTGTCGATTATTGAGGGAGGACTCGGCGGAGGTGTTGAGGGGTGAAACGGATGTTATTGACTGGGCTGTATGCATGGTGTGACCAGTTGGAGATCCAGAGCCTGACTGGACGTATTGAGCCCGATCATCGCTAACACGGTGTTGGTGTATGATCGGTTCATGCATTGATAACCCCAATACCGGAGACCTGTCGGAAACCCCCAGTGCAGCCTGCGCAAAGCCCCGTATCCGATTTTGCTCCGCCTCGTCTTCCTCCGTGACTTTCCCCCGTTGCGCCTGCAGTTTTGTAGAGCTCATTGGTCGATAAAATGCGTGACTTGTCAACGACGGGGCATGAGTTCTCGACGCAGAGGACGATGGCCTACCCCTTTGACTTCCACCAACCGACGATAAGCCTCTGCGAGAAGGCGGAGGATTTGACCATCCTCTCGCAGCCGTAGATGTCGACATAGCCGTACTGGGTCGTGTTGAGAAGGCATCGGGTTGTGGATCGCTTACGGAGACCCGGGTATTGGCACGGCCCAGACCGGGTTGAAGTGAAGACCGGGGGGAAGAAGCATTCTGCGATAATTGCGCCTCAGCGAGACCCATTATGTCGGACCCATTGTCGCTAACATCGGTCATCCGAGAGGAGATTACACTGTAAGCACCTCCGTCGGGCTGGTCCTCGTTGATTTCGTGTAAGGAGAGGGGGAGGCCGCCGTGTGTTGGAGAATTGAGAAATACAGGGGACAAAGGTGAGCCTCTCGGGGAGGCCATGACGAAAGGAGCGACAGTTTGAAAGGGTTGAAAGAGAAAGAGGTGGAGAGGACCAAGGAGGATGGCAAGGGGGAGGATGAGGTGGATTGGGTTGAGGTAGCACAATCGTTAATAAGCAAGACTTTGCGCCAAAGTTTTGCAAACTGCAGGGAGCAGAGGAGCAACGGAGGGGCTTAGGGTTAACCCAACGTGTATAAACAAGTATCGACTTATAATGCGGTATTATTATTAGTCTCCTGACACGATGTAATTCTCGGTTATTAAGGAGAAAATGGGAGTTGGTGAGATTTTTTGTTTGAGGGGGAGGGAGAAGGTAGGATTGCGCCTGAGTGCAGCTGTGGGCTGCGGAGAATTGCTTTTGGAACGAGACACAAATAAATTGAAAACATCGATATGAGCCGTAACCGACGTCAACAACAAGCGGATGCCAGTAGAATTGGTTATCGGAAATTATCACGTCACTTCTCCGTGGGAGTGTCGGAGCCTCACGGGAAACTATCATACAAAGAAGGGTCTAACTTACAAAGAGGCAGCAGGGAGCGAACGAATGCATGGAAAGGGATAGCGGGAGTGAGCAGAGGACAAACATTATGGGGAAAGAATTTTTATTTTATTTTATTTTTTTCCAAAGAAGTTCTAAAGAAGCTTTGGTCTGCGATAGGAGACGCGTCGATAGTATTGATATTGACATCACTACCGGTAGAGGGTATGAGGGGGAGGAGTTTTGGCATGACTGGAGGGGCCCGAGCAGTAGCACGGCAACGGTCTGAGGTAGAGTCCATGCCATCATAGATGCTATGAAGTGTAGTTTTTGGTATCGTATTGCTTGCGCTGCACAAGTAAGAGAATACTGTATCGGTAGGAACGACTTTTGCCAGTGTAGCATGTGTGGCATCAGAGTTTCTGATGTTGGGCTGTAGGCTGTGCCATGGTACAGGTACGGCACCGCACAGACCTCAAACCTTTAATAGAACTATAGCATTGCACGTTGAACAAGCTATCATGTTCCATCATGCTTATACTGATACGAGTGCTTGAGTCTGGGTCAGAGTTTTCAATTTTATGCGTTGTTACTGCTGATATCATTGGATATGCGAGCATAGGCGGACCCGGCCGTTATTAGACTACAAACGTTAGAAAATTGCGAGTAAACTGGGTATCAAGGGTAAGTCTGTCGGAGTCCTTCTGATTGGCCCTAGGGCCTTCTCAACCACTCAGAGAACGCTATGCCTCTTCGACAGAAAAAACCCTAGCAGACCTTACTCGTCCCAGGCAAGAAGTACTCGGGGGTGAGGGGGGGGGATTAAAAAAAATATATGGTAAAACCCCTACAATTGTCTGAGTGCCCATACAAACTCAAAACTTGTATTTTCGAATACTTCCTCCCTGGGACGAGTGCTGCGACAAGTGGGGAAGGCAAATCTTGGCTGAGAAGCATGAGTGACATAGATATAGTTGCATCTCGCTGTCCCGGATTTCGCTCTACCAGATCCCCGTTGTCCCGGATGAAATTTTCTGAATTCTAAATTGTTTTGCACCAAAATCTGACTCGTTGTCCGGGATAATTTGCTGTCCCGGAGAGATTCCTTGGATTTTGGCCATCCGGGACAGCGAGGTGCGACTGCACATGGAAATTGGGATCTGTTATTGAAAACTAGTATTATGTAAGCTATCTAGGGAAATGAAGAAAAAAAAGCCGGGGCGTCACACTCGCTTTTGCATCACGCTTGCTTTTCCAGACTATGAGCGGTAGCGAAAGGGCGGGTGAACCGGCTATTGAACTGGACAGGGTGGGATAAAGGCAAACCTGATTACATGATGATGCATTTACCACCATTCGTAGCCTGCGAAGGGTTTTGAGCCTTCTCAACCTCGGTGATCATCAATTCAAATGCTCTGACCACATTTTCATTATTCCTAGCAGAAGCCTCGGTCCAGGCACAATTCCACTGCTGGGCGAGCGACTTCCCTTCCTTGGCTGTGACTTGTCTCTGGGTGTGTAGATCTGACTTGTTCCCGACTACGACAATGGGGACCCAGTCCGCGCCCTATAGCATAACTCGGAATTGGCATTTAGTAACTAATCACTGCTCTTGGCGATATTAAGATCCGGGTAAGGATAACGCACGAGGTGGGTAAGAACTTTGTCTCTGATAATTTTGACCATCTCAAACGACTGTTGTGAGGCAACCGAGTAGACGAGCATGTATCCATGGATCCCAATAGAATGACGAGAGTTGAGAATGCTGTATTCGTCCTGCATCCAGGCCTACATCAGCATATGGACAAGGTCAAGGGTCACTCATGTACTTGAGGACAGTACTCATTCGCAAAAGCCAATAAAACAAGAGGAAAAGCAAATAGTAGTTACAGAACTCTTACCTGACCGGCGGTGTCAATAATCTCGGTCGCATATTCCTGGCCCTTGAACTTGATTACTCTCGAGGAGGTATTTTCAATGGTAGGATAATACGACTCGACAAAGTTGTTTTCGACAAATTGAGCTGTTAGGGAAGACTTGCCTATACACTCGTTCACACATTATTTTTTTTCAGCTAACTGCGAAAATAGAGCCTATGCAAGGGTGGATTGAGCTTAGGGAATGGAGAGAAAAAACATACCGACAGCTCTGCTGCCAACGATCGCGATTTTTCTTTGTTTGGGATGAGTAGGCATTCAGGTTCTGGTATGGAGTGCAATTGTAGGATGTGATGGATGGACTGGGGGGGAGAGAGTGGTTGGGTCGGGTTGGGCTGGATGTGGGAAAAGGCAAAGTATGGCTGAGGCGCCTAGCAGTCGAGTAAAGCTTGGCCCTGTGGCTTATTTGACTGCTATCGGCATTTCGGGTTGGCCCAAATTATGCGGTAGCTGGGGTGACGGAAAGTGATGAGTGCTCTGTGGCGGTGTATTGCCAACTTTATTGTATGAGAGGACACCGCCACGCATACCCATCACTTTCCGTCACCCCCCTGCACAATAGAGATGGAGCGATCTGTATGATAGGGGTTAACTTATCAGGATTCTATGCAAGAAAGTTGGCGCATGCCTGCTGTGTTACGCGATTGGGTTGCCAAAGCAGCAAAGCTGAGAACTTCCCTAAACGCGAGAACCTACAAGACCTGACATCTGGCCTGTTCGTCATCCCTTTTTATTTTCTCCTCCCCTTCTCATCGCATAACACCATAATAATTTTTATAATTCTTCGTTTCATCGATTGGAACATATCTCATGGGACCCCTTTCTATGCACTGAAATTCCTATTGTTTGATCCGGATTCTTTTCCACTTGGCAATTTTTCATCAACAAGGCTCTCCTGAGCCTCTTCAAACTTCACTACCTTGATCCGCGCTCGCTTTGCACAACTATCTAGGACGAAACAACCATGTCCACCAAACCACCCGCTCGGTTAGCTGTGGACGAGAAAGGATCCGGCCGTGCCCACTCAAGGAGCCCTTCCCCTTCCCGTAGGAAAAAGGCAAACAAATCGAAGAAGCAGGAGGATATTCCCCTTAGCAAGGGCGGTTCTAGTTCCCTGAAGCCAGATACCAATTCCGGAGAACAAACCCCGGAGCAGAAATCCAAAGATAATGATATCTTCCTGCTACCGTCGTCTGACTATCAAATACTTGGCATCTTGACAGTAATTGGCGTCTGCGTTCGGCTGTTCAAGATCTATCAACCTTCAAGTGTGGTATTCGATGAAGTGCAGTAAGTTCACCTCCCCAAACGGCGGCGCAAGGTGTGAGATGTGCTCCTCTGACAATGGCGAGCGAGCGCGCTATTACGGCGGTATGGCGAGCTTGCAGTGGAAGGAGAAAAGTAATTATCGACATGACAGGGGCTAACATGTAGTGAAGCTTCGGGGGGTTCGCTACCAAATATATCAAAGGAAGGTTCTTTATGGACGTTCATCCACCTCTCGCCAAACTCCTGATTACACTTGCGGGGTGGTTGGCAGGATTTGACGGGAGCTTCGATTTCAAGGAAATTGGAAAGGATTACCTTGCGACTAATGTGCCTTATGTAGCCATGAGAATGTTGCCGGCGGTATTGGGGATCTTTGTCGTCCCGATCATCTTCCTGACTCTTAAAGCCGCTGGCAACTCCACGGCAACTGCCTCTCTCGGCGCCGGGCTTGTCATCTTTGGTCAGTGCTTCCTCTCACCCACGAACTTCCGAATTAGGCTGATGGGGATGAATGTGTTGCAGAAAACGGTCTTATCACTCAGTCTCGGTTGATTCTTTTGGATTCCCCTCTAGTTGCGTTCACTGCCTTTACAGCTTTGGCCTGGACTTCCTTCCTAAATATCCATGAACAAGGTGCTTCGAAGGCGTTTGGACCCAATTGGTGGCTCTGGTTAGGAATGACAGGACTCGGTCTTGGTGCCACAGTCAGTGTCAAATGGGTTGGTTTATTCACCATTGCTTGGGTTGGGAGCCTAACTGTCCTACAATTGTGGTTCTTGCTTGGAGATGCTAAAAATGTTACCCCGGTAAGTTCCCCATTTGGAATTGTGCGCTTTCGGGTTTGCCTGCTAACAGCGATATTAGCGCTTGTGGTTCAAACATTTTTTTGCTCGTGTTTTCTGCCTTATCATCATACCACTCGGGTTCTATATGTTCATGTTTGCTATTCATTTCTTATGTCTAGTAAACCCCGGCGATGGTGACGGCTTTATGTCTTCCGAGTTCCAAGCTACCCTCAATTCTAAGGGAATGCATAGTGTTCCTGCTGATGTCGCGTTTGGTTCTCGCATCTCTATAAGGCACCACAACACACAAGGGGGGTATCTTCATTCTCACAGTCATATGTATCCAACTGGATCGAAACAGCAACAGATCACACTTTATCCACACAAGGACGAAAACAATCAATGGCTTCTAGAGAATGAGACTAACCCAGACACTGGCATCGAAGGATATGATGTCATTACACCACCTAACTTGGTTTTTGATGGCGCTACCGTCAAACTTTACCATATAAGCACTGATAGGAGATTGCATTCGCATGACGTTCGGCCACCTGTTACGGAGGAGGATTGGCAAAATGAGGCTTCGTAAGTCGTAAAATCAAGGCCACAAGGGCTTCATGCTGACGTTTTATGTAGCGCTTATGGGTATAAGGGATTTGAGGGGGATGCCAATGACCTTTTCCGCGTCGAAATTGTGAAGCATCTTTCTAGTGGGTCTGAGGCCAAGAAACGTCTTAGAACTATTCAGACCAAATTCAAGCTTGTCCATGTAATGACTGGGTGCGTATTGTTTTCACACAAAGTCAAGCTTCCGGATTGGGGTTTTGAACAACAAGAGGTCACTTGTGCCAAAGGCGCTACTCTTCCAAATAGTGTTTGGTACATTGAAAACAATGAACACCCACAACGTAGGATTTCCAAGCGGTCATGCCAGGGTATATAGTTCTGTGCTAATCCACCTTTATAGTCCAGGAGGGCGCTGAGCTTGTTAATTATAAGAACCCTGGTTTCCTTGGTAAATTCTGGGAGCTTCAGAAGGTAATGTGGCGTACAAACGCCGGTCTTGTTGAATCTCATGCATGGGACTCCCGTCCTCCATCATGGCCGGTTCTTCGTAGGGGCATCAACTTCTGGGGCAAGGATAACCGACAAATCTACCTCATCGGTAATCCAATCATTTGGTGGTCATCAACCGCAGCTATCGCGTTGTATCTTGCCTTCAAAGTATTCGCGGTCCTTAGGTGGCAACGTGGATATGCCGATTACTCTTTGACGAGCTTCCGCAGGTTCGATTTCGAAGTTGGCGTTGCCGTATTGGGCTGGGGCTTGCACTACTTTCCATTTTATCTGATGGAGAGGCAGCTTTTCCTCCATCACTACTTCCCGGCACTCTATTTCGCCATAATAGCACTTTGTCAAATATTTGATTTTGTCACAGCGAGGATTGGAGCTCTTGGTTTGAACCGTAGACCCGCCATTGGCTGGGCAGTTGCAACCGTGTTCCTTGGGCTTAGCATTGCCGCCTTTACGCTTTATGCCCCTCTTGCCTACGGGAGTCCCTGGACAAAAGCCCAGTGCGCCAGGGTTAAACTCTTCGAAGCCTGGGATTGGGATTGTAATACTTTCCACGATTCGGTATGATCTTACATCCAAGGGATGTTCTCTTGCGGTACTAATTCTAGTTTCAGTTGTCCGAATACAACAATATTGTCGCTGCCCCGTCAGAAGCTTTGACCTCAACACCAGTCCCTGTTGCTGCCGACCCTCACAATCCCCAGGGGAGAGAAGGTGAAGTGCAACAGCCGAATACTACCCCTCTAGCCGAGGAACTGAGGGAGGCCCATCAAATACCTGCTGCTGGTATGCCTGAACGTCAGAAGGTTGTTGCACAGGAGGAACGGATTGAATACAGAGATCAAGATGGCAACATTCTTAACGAAGAGCAGGTGAAGGCTCTTGAGGGAAAGGTTGAGTTCCACACTCGATATGAGACTAGAACTAGAATACTTGATGAAGCTGGTAATGAGGTTCCAGCTGAGAGCGGCGGAGTCGCGGGGCCATTGGTAGACGGCGCAAACCCTGAGACACCAAAAGTGGAGCCATTAGAGAGTGGATTACCCCCACGAGTAGATGCAGAAACCGAGAGTGAGGTGGATGCAGAGAGGAGGCGGGCGGAGGCCAGCCCCGCTAGTGATGGGCTACATGAGACGTAGTAGACTTATTTTCTATCTTTCCTTTCTTTCGGCAATATTGATCCTGCAGGGGGAGTGTAAGGGAGCACGACAGTGTTGGTAGATCAGGATGGCGTGGTGTCCGAGGACTGAATAATGAGTCTTGCTTCTGCATATGGACTGAAATACTTGGAAAATATGTTTTTTTTTTTAGTCTGCAGCGTTTAGGGAGGGAGGTGTTAGTTTTGTTTTTTTTTATAAAAATAAAAAAAATACACAGAAAACGCTGGAGTAATTTCCCTTACTTTTCTCGCAACCACCCCTACTAACTCCCGTGTGCTTCATCGACATTGGCTTCCTTTTGTCGGTATGTAAGGTCCCTTTGCTGCTTCCCCCGGAAATGGTGAAGTTTATGTCTATGGTTAAGATTGTGATATGGGAGGCCAGTGAAGATAATTGAAGAGGAGAGCCAGACATACAGTCCCGGTACTAGTACAGTACAGACTACCATCGTGCAGGCGGCTGATTTGCCCGCCTGCCTGCGAAGATGTGACATGAAATCTGCGGAGAATTGAAAAAAAATCGACAACTCCGATCAATGAGAATATCATATTGTATAGGAGAAAACCTACCCCCTTCCTTCCTTCCTCTGGACGAAACATTCTATTACTGAGATACTAATCGAGCAAGTAAGGAAAGAATAATATAATAAGTGGCTTACTGCAACGCGCTGTGGCTGCAGTTTGATAGGATGAAATTTACTGCAAGAAGCAAAAAAGAAATAGAAAAAAGAAAAAAAAAGAAATCGCCGGATATGGCCCTTATTGCCGGTACTGTACCGGGCATTTTTTTAGTATGATTGACTGCTTGACTTACTCCCAGACCGCACTTCCCCCCACCCATCTACCCATCCATCCTCACCCCGCGCTATGATAGCGTAATTCATGGCGTCCGCCCCCCCCTTCCCCTCCCATCACAACAGAGTAGCGAAAGTGCAGTACGATGCGATGTGGTACAGTGCCGTACCGTATGATACACATGACATGACAAAAACAACAAGATCTCCGCAAATGGAAATTGGGTTAGGGAAATAAGTTACCGGTAAATCGGGAGCGAAAAAGCATCCATAGTTAACTTAGGTAGTACGTTACAGTACTCGACCAAGGTACATCTTTGTCAAAAGGGCCTGGGCTTAGGCAAGGGTTCTTATGATAGTGATGGTGATGGTGGTGGTGATTGATTGTGTGGTATTGTATAATGGATTGTGCTGTCTTTGGGTTGTATTGTGTTATGTTATGACCGGGGGTAGGGTAAAAGAAAAGAGCTGTTAGGACTGGACTGGAATGGACTGGACTGGATGGGGAATTCGCACGTAATACAACTAAATTTTATCATATCCTACCGTATTTGGAGAATGAGGAGGATTTGGTTGGGTATTTTCGGTGGGTGGAGGTTTTTGGTTTAAATCTTGATATATAATATTATGCAAATATATGATTATTGGTATTCTTGTTGTTGAGAGAGGTTTTGGTGGTTTCGCTGTGCTTTTCTAATGAAAGTCCTTATATCATAAGTAAGTCCTGATGCTTTCGCCTCCTCTCTTCTCCTGTATCATACTAGTACTTGTTGGAGGAGGAGCCAATGAACGGGAACTATTATACGCCTTGGCTTGACTTACCATTGGAGAAACCGAGACAATCGCTGGAAGGGTTTAGTACTCTAGGGTACTTGTAAAGTACCAGTATGGTATTTAACTTAGATGGCATCATACCGTATTCAAGTAACGCAAGATAAGTTAGGTACGGTAAGCCAAGGGACTGATGATGATTTTTTTTCTTCTTCTCTTCTTCCTCCTAGACTTTAAGCCCCATCCATCCATCTATTTATTATATTATATCCTTTGATATCAAACCGGTAATTAAGTTAGTACGCCACATACCACCCATCCATTATCGGTATATCATACACCACCCTATGGCACAGGAACATACACAATAGACTACCCCGAGTCCGAATCTGCAATCCCGTTCTAATACCGTAACCGTACATACGGTACTGCCATAAGGCATAATGTAAGAAGCCTAGGCCTGGCCTACCGTGCGGTACGCTGGGATGCGGTAGGGAAGGTAAGGCCACCCACCACCAACCAAACTAAATCACCGACTGGCTCAACATAATATTCGTCCCGATTTCGGTACCGGTAGATTTTTTTTCCCCCGTGAGACACACACACACACACACACACACACACACACAAAACTAGCGGATCATGGAGGGCGTTCGCCTCTTTTCTTTTCTTTTCTTTTTCATTTTGTTTTTTCATCTTTGTGTTACTGTAAACCTGCTGTTGTAACCTAGGAGTTATTCTGATTGTGGTGGATCGCCGGTACCCATGGCGTTGTAGAGATCCTACTCCGAAGGGTAGTGCAACCGGGGGGAGGCTTCATGAATATCATGCGGGAATGGATGGTGGCGTGCGGGCGGGAGGGAGGGAGGGAAGTAGCGAGAGGGATAAGCCGTGCAGGAAGGAAAGCTGTATAGTATCATAACTCGTAGTACGGTACGGCACACATGGGATGCTGTAATCCCCCCCCCGGATTAGGAACCCAATTTGTCGGGTCGCTAATCGAGCTGGTACGATAGGGTTTTTACAGTACTCGGGTGTGTCCATAAAAATCGGAAACTAAGGGTGGCAAAACAGGGTTTGGAGAGATCGGGAGACAAGAATGTCTGGAAAACTAAACCATGCAATTTCATGTAGCTAGGCATCTTAAACAAGGTATGTTGAATCAAGTCAATAATTGTACTTGTACCAAGGAGAGAGGAGACCAATATAAGGCAAACTAAAGGGTAAAAGTGTGAATTGCAGGCAAGAGAAAAAAGGAGGATATATCCTGTTCCAGGATTGAAAGGTTCTGTCATTGGAATCACTAGGATAGATTTATGATATTAAATTTGTTTCACTGGATTCTGCCCCCTATACATGCTCTTTTCTTTTAAACTACTGTACTACAGGTTCTTGGACTCCTGATCTGCAAGGGGGTTTTCCGATTTTTCCTGCTTTCTGCTCGCCAACCTTGCGGGACAAGGGTATTGATCTTTCCGATTTTTATGGACACACCCGAGTACTGTATGTATTATAACACGGTGAGGGCGTTTTTATTTCTATTTCAATTCCAACTTTTTTTTTGGAAGAGAGAAAATCATTTCCCGTTTTTCCCCCCCCCCTTTCGTCTCGCTTTGTCCGTCACTCCTCGCCTACCCCCCCCTTGCTCTAGTATACCGGTATTTCCCTAAAATTGCGGGGTAAGAGTGGTCATCCTTTAAGGTTATGCTGCACGTTTTCTTTTTTTCCTTGTGTTGATTGTCATTGTCATTCAGGTGTGCAGGGGATCGGAGTGGATTTATTTGATATGGCTCTGACGTTCAGCGCATAGCCGGCTAGGGAATTACTTATTGTGATAAAAAAAAGGGTTCTATTGTGGTAAAGAATGCTGCTGTTAAGAATAGCTTAGGTAAAAAACAACAACGCGAGTGATAGTTTGTGTATGCACTATCTATGTTTTGATGGGATAAATCGAAACTTTATGTTGAAAAGTTAGGAAGATGAAAATGAAACCGAAAGGAAAAGAAAAGTCCCGTGCCCCCCTCCCGAGATACTCGTGCCCTCCCCCTTCCCCCCCCCTTCCCTCCCCTTCCCTCCCCTCCCCACCCCTCTCCACCCCCTCAGTATTGACCCGCTCGCATCATCCCTGTTCGTTCGTTTCCCGGTTCTAGAGACGCGGTTTTGCATTTTTGCAGAATCTAGCGTTTAACGCTCTCTCTATATCTTCCGGCGTCATCCCGGAAAACCACAGCCCAGACTCGGGGGAAGAGATTGGGGTTGGTGGTGGTGGTGGTGGGCAAGCAGCCCTAGGGTGTGGGATTATTGTAAAGTAACTGCCTTAAGCTTTAACAGGTTTGAACGGGAGCGGGACGGGGGAACGAGAGGATGAGTCTAGGGATAGAGATTGGGTATGGGAGGAGTGTGATAGCAGGGGCATGATGATACCTTATTACTGTTGCTCCCATCATCCTCTGGTAGCTGCGACGGAGGGCAGTTATTACAAGAATACAAAGAAAACAAAGGGCGGTGGGGAGAGGACAATCCAGGTTGACGACTGGGGGCACGGTAGTAGTTGTTAGACTACTAATCGTGGTGAATAATAGGCTTTATTTTTTTAAGGAGAGGAAAGAAAGTATAGAGTGGTGGTGTCCGGGGAGAAGTCAGTGGGAGAAGAATAACCGACGGGATGAAGAAGGGCACGAAGTAGGGAGGAGCTCAGGCTTTTGTATTCACGGACTCTCATGGAGAATATGGAAGCCTGATGGTTGCTTTCTAGTTTCATTTACACCGTATGTGAACCCCCAACAGTCTCTGATTTTTGGCCCATTACTCGGGGGTGTAGGTGGGTGATCGGACAGACAGGGATGAAAAAATGTATGCTGATACATACATTTTTTCACCCC
>Ga0307507_10002661_pt1 | contig 36820 bp, 49 predicted proteins | sample 7_EM_MG_FD_207223 | JGI IMG/M metagenome (GOLD analysis project Ga0307507, IMG submission 207223) | Populus trichocarpa ectomycorrhiza microbial communities from riparian zone in the Pacific Northwest, United States - 7_EM | ecosystem: Host-associated > Plants > Roots > Unclassified | place...
AGTTGATCCAGGCGCTACCCGTGCTATTGGGAACATTGTCGGTGACGCAGCGTTAGAGGCTCGAGTAGGGTGGGTATTAGGCCTCTCCAGGAGTTTGTAACGGCGGCTAATTTCTGGGATTAGATATTTCGGTATCTGCATCAATCCCTCCACTGGATCCTGGCTATGCAGTGCAAATGCGTCTTCTCTCGCTGCTCAGGTTTCCGTGGATCAAGATCCGTTGAATCTTATCTGGGTGGCCCAGACTTTCCGAGAAAGCATCGTCTTCCCCTATCTCTTGTAGATGGCCCATCTATATACAAAAGAGGAGTATATGTACTAATCGCTTATTAGGATCATTGCTATCATTCTCGCTGCTATTACCCTACTCCTGCTAGCTACTTTCCCTGGTTATGAAGAAGAATATGAAGGAGGACCCGAAAGGAGACGTCTTCCCAGTCGTGCGGTCTCTCAAATTGCGCTCGCTGTTGTCTTTGTTGCCGCCATCTTCGTCCTCGTATCCGTCCTATGGCAGCACACAGCAAGTGTGGCTGCAGCGACAATTGCAGAAAACCTAGAAAACGGTTCGGTATCAACAGGGGTTGGGGTAACAGCAATGGTATTAGGTTGGTTTGGCTTTGCGTTGCTAATCATCGTCACGATCGGTTTACTTGTTATGTCAGTCCTCCTATTGACCCTTTTGCTCCCAGCGCAAGTACTAACCCTACTACAGGATTCTATCAATGCATTTGGTCGAGAAACTCACAGATCTCGAATAATTTTAAACGCCAATTTCTTGAACGGCGGGAGGTGGAGCTCATTCTCTAGGGCCCGAATAATAGGGATTTATGCATTAAATTGCGAGCCCGAGAAAATGGTCTGGAGGGTGAGAGTGCTTGGGTCAAATATCAAGAGAAAAAAATCGGGAAAGTCAAAAATTGGCGAATGTAGTGGGAAACGACGCACGATTTTTATGAATATTGTTTTTTAGCGAGCATATAATATCCCCCCCCTTTTTTACCTCCATTTCCTTCGTTCTTAAAAGCCCATTATTCGGGTTAACTTGGGTGGCTTCTGTCGATCAAAACCTCTCTTGCAGGCCAGACCTGAGGGGAGTGAGATAATGTGATTGATTCTGTGTTTTGATTTTTTTGATCCCCCTTCTACCCTTCATGTAACGATACCCTATTTATACGTTGGTTTTTTTTTTCTCTTTCCTTTTATTTTTCCTCTGGATCTTTTTCTCTTACGACAATGGGTGAAATATGAGGCTTGGTCGGCTGGGACAAATCATGATGACTGGAAAAGGTTGTGAGAGCGGATGCCATTATTTTTTTCGTTATTTCCTTGCGTCACGGGTCAAACTTGGGGAATGGAACTGGGATTTTTTATTTTATTTTATTTCCTCGTGTATCATGTCGTGTATTTAGTCAATGGGTTTGGAATAGAATGAAGCGGGGAAAGGTATCATACCTCTGCGAGAAATAGTCTCCTTGTGCTCTGTTGTTGTGTACTCGAGTATATGCGAGTTGTGAATACATGATTAATTGGTAAGCTTGCTGTACTCTTGGATAGCCCCTTATCCTACCATAGTTCCCCGGTAAGATTTCCCAACCGTATCATAAAATCCTCACAACACCCCAAATGCCATCGCACTCGGTGTAAAGACGACCTGGCTGTGACCCCCAGGGTGGGAGTAAAACAGTAAAGGAACATAACATATTTGCCCTTCCCTCCCTCCCTCCCTCCCTCCCACTGACGACCGAGCATCTCTGGGGTATATACGCCTGAAAACTCCTGCAGATTTAGAGACGAAAGGTCTTGAGGTTAGTGTTTTCCTATCACTGCATAATATCAGCTTTCAGGACATCAATTGGCGTACGCAATCCTGTTGACTTGTCAAACTAGACCTATCTATCCCGGGCCGACGGGGATGGCGAATCGCAAGAGGCTTTGTTTGCGGTAGGTAGGGGTACAAGCACTCGAGACATGTTTTCCCATGCGGGGGGGGTGATAGTACCGTATATCACGGCAAGTGTATTTATTGGGGGGAATAATCTGGTTGTTCCTGAAAATCGCTTCGCATATTGAACGGGACAGCGTGGTGGGGAGCTTGGCGTGGCTGACTTAATTATCCGATAAGCGGTTATCGGTTATCGATAAGCGGTTGGGTGATAACGTCAAGTGGCTTGGCGCGCACAAGTGGGGTAGGCATGGTACCGTATTGGATAGGAACTTTACTGCCGGGTGTGTGGAGGGAGGATTGTAATACGATACTCTCTATTCTGTAGATAAGGGTTGTCCTAGTTAGTGAGTATCATAGAGAGTAATTGGGGGAATAAAAATTAATGGTGTCGGTGGGGTATTGTAAATGTATGTCGGTAACACAGATACGGTACAAGTACACGTACAAGTACACAAGAAGGTGTTTCTGACCTTGCTTTGCGAGGCTTGGCAGGATCTACTAATGGTAACATGCCAAGGAAGCTTAGTAACAGGAGTACGCTGCGTGCCTGGCTCTCCGATATTCCTTCCTCCGTGGCCGGCGCCATTTTAAGCTCAGGGAGGTTGGGTTATAATAAATAGGTTGGAGCGGTTGTGCTATGCGCACGTCCCCGACAAGAGGCACTTGAGTACCTGAGCATTGAGGGTACACCCGTGCCTGGTACTCGAGTACGAGTACCGTACTCGTACAGTACTACACAGCTAGACAGGGATATGCAGAGGTTAGGCTAGGATGATCGCTCATGACGCAAGAGCTCAACAACCCTCGCAGCGTGCAATACCGCATACGGTAATTGGCCAGACAAACATTTGTCGTCATCATAAACTCATTATATCTCTCTGTCCCTCTTTTCTTTCCCCTTTTCTACTTCACCACAACCCACTCAGTACACCACTTTGTCAATCAATCGGCTTACACAGAAAAACACTAAAAATACCGGTATGTTGCATCCATAGATTCCATACATGTTCAACAAACAATTGTTTGACATTTGTCTGCTAGTGGGTATCATTTGTTTCTCCTGTAATTTCTCTGCATCCGCTCCCGCGCGTGATTGTTGTTTGCCGGGAATATGCCTCTTCGAGGTCATCCGCACACTTAGCTTCCCATTCCTCCCCTCCTCTCCCCTTCCTCATATCACTCATACCCACTGCACGCCCTCTTGCCCGGTCCCCGGCCTCACCCTGCACTAGCCCTTCTGTGAGTTTCCATATTTACTCGGGGGCAAATAGCCCTTCTTCATCCAATTAGTTTCTTCATCCATTTTCTCCCGTTCGTTTTCCCGAATTTTTGCTGCCAGTTGCCGGAACTCAAAGTAATTGACGGGCAAATTAGCTCATCCACGCCTCTCCTCCTGTGTCCACCACTAGGCTGTTGTGCATACACCCCTTCATCGTCGCACTTAGCAGTAGCCTACAGTTCCATAAGAGGCCTCTGACCCTCCTACTCTTCCTGCGGCCGTCTGGAAAGCAACTCCTCGCCCGGAATCAATTTCGTGGCTTAGCCTGGAAGAGAGAAGGAGAGTCACTCGAGATCACTCTGCTTCATCATGACGTCTCAGTCGAATTTAATAATGGTTAGCAACCGGCTTCCCATTTCGTTGAAAAAGAAGGACGATGGCGAATACTCTTACAATATGTCTTCCGGAGGGCTCGTCAGTGGGCTCTCGGGTATGACCAAAAATACGACCTTCTCATGGTTTGGGTGGCCGGGAATGGAGGTTCCGGAAGATGACATCGAGAAGGTTACCCGGGAACTGGCGGAGGAGTATCAAGCTATTCCTGTATGGCTTCCAGATGAGATGGCGGATAAGCACTGTAAGAAACATTGGTCTCGATGTCGTGAGCGCTAGCTAACTTGGCTTGTTATTGAATTAAGACAATGGCTTTTCTAGTAAGTAATAGCGTAATTCGGGTTACCCACAACCCCAAGCCCTAACCAGAATCGTTCTCTCATAGATTCAATCTTGTGGCCCTTGTTCCATTACCATCCTGGCGAGATTAGCTTCGACGAAGGCGCGTGGGTAGCGTACCGAGATGCGAATCAATTGTTCGCTGAAACTATCGCAAAGACACTGAAGGATGACGATCTGGTCTGGGTACACGACTACCATCTCATGCTCCTCCCAGCCATGCTCAGGAAGGCTGTGGGTGATAGAGTTAAGAATGTGAAGATTGGCTTCTTCCTGCATACGCCTTTCCCCAGCAGTGAAATCTACCGAATATTGCCAGTGAGAAAGGAGATTTTGGAGAACGTCTTGGAAGCAGATTTATTGGGTTTCCATACCTTTGATTACGCACGACACTTTTTGTCGTCGTGCACTCGTATATTGTTTGTCAGCTCAATTCCGTCAATGCATTATTATAATTTTACTCATAAGTCTATAGAGGTCTCACTACCACACCCGCTGGCGTAGAGTTTGAAGGTAAACTGAGGAGGGTTGGAGCATTCCCGATCGGAATTGACCCCGAGAAGTTCGAGGAGGGTCTACAAAAACAATGGGTCCAAGATAGGATTGCACAGCTTGAGAAGAAATTTCAGGGTGTCAAACTGATTGTTGGAGTCGATCGGTTGGACTACATCAAAGGTGTCCCTCAGAAGCTTCACGCGTTGGAGGTCTTTTTGGAGGAGCATCCTGAATGGATTGGAAAGGTTGTCTTGGTCCAGGTCGCAGTACCCAGTCGGGGCGATGTTGAAGAATACCAAAATCTCCGCGCGGTAGTTAATGAGCTTGTTGGGCGCATAAATGGGCGCTTTGGTAGGTTAAACCATATCAAGCGATTCGGGGGGAGTGCCGATGCTGACAAACTCAGGCTCGATTGAATTCATGCCTATCCACTTTATGCACAAGAGTATCAACTTCGACGAATTGATATCTCTTTATTCAGTTTCAGATGTATGCCTTGTTAGTTCTACTCGAGATGGTATGAACTTGGTTTCCTACGAGTACATCGCAACTCAGCAGAAGAGACACGGAGTGATGATCTTGTCGGAGTTTACTGGCGCTGCCCAGAGCTTGAGTGGAAGCATCGTGGTGAACCCATGGAACACAGAAGAATTGGCAAACGCCATCCATGAGGCTATAACGATGCCGCCCAACCGACGCGAAGCAAACCACAAAAAGCTTTACGAATACGTGACGAAATACACCAGGTGAGTGGCTGTGGGTGGTATGCATTCTGTGCTCGATGCTGATTCGATGGTACAGTTCTTTCTGGGGCCAGACGTTTGTCGGAGAACTCACATCTCTTTCTGAGAAAGCTAATGCCGAAAACGCAGGATAGGCTACCTTTAAGGTTTTGGGGTAAATTAGATCATTGGATGATCCTGCTGATGGTTTTTTTCGTCTCGCGGTCTATTCCCGTCGACCCTGGCACTCGATTGATAAAGTTTGTGGTTTTTGCCTGCAACATACAGAAGGTGTTTGAGGTGCTTGTTTAGCTTTGATTCTCATGATGTTAAAGAATGTATCCTAACCTATGGGATCCTGTCTATTTTGTTCTTATTTCAGTTCGTCTCCCGTGATATTTTTTTCAATAAGAAGGGATACTTTTGGTAATTAGAAATCGTGCTTTGGATGTCGTAAAGATCGAACGCGATACTGGAGCTGAAGCAATGTGACAACGTGGAATGTTCGTAGATGGTGGAAAACATTCTGGGGTGATAAGTGTTACAGGGAATGCCATTGAGCGAATGATCAGTCGTGACCGTGTTGGAACGGGTGGTCCGGCGGTTGCTGAAACCCCCTCTCGGGAAGCGAAAATAGGTACAGTGCTGAGTCAGCGGCCGCACAGTTTTATTTTTAGCTGTATTTAGTTAGGTTGGCGAGTTGTGATTGTTGTGTGAGGTACCGTATCGTGGGACTGCTTTCCCTCCACCGGACTGCCTCAACAGTATATAAGAGGCTACGAGAAGCACGCTGGGAAGGTCATCGGCGATTGGTTGAACGTGCAACATCGACGGATCACTACGACATGTTTTACGGGAATTGATTTGAATTTGCTTTTATTCTTTTGCGCTTTATTTACCCTGTCACCAATACCCTGCGAAGGCTGAAGAAGACAGCCGAGGTTGACGTTTTTCAGTGCGCATACCCCCCCCTTCAAGAATCCGGTGCTCCCTCCTTCCTTCCAAAGTTTCAATGTGGCCGACCTCTGCAGCAAGCGTGCTTGATTTATTTTGCTCCAACCTACCAATCTCATCTCAACAATCATGAAGGCCAAGACATATTCTGCCCTTCAGAAAGCCCACGATCAAGCATACATCATCCGTTCTACAGCTGTATTTTGCCCCCTCCATTGCTACCCTCCTTGACCCGGCTCATGAGTAGTCTACTGACTCCCGGTTGTGCTTATTCGATGTTGTTAGGTCTTCTACGAAGGTCAAGGAAATGAGGTAGAAGCTTTACGATGCTGGCGCGAGTGTCTTGGGCAACTCCAAGGCCACAATTCCGCTGGATATCGGCCTCACTCAGAACAAGAGCGTACATTATTAAGGTCGATCAGAGCAATGCGGGATAAGTGCCAGGAGCGATCGGAACTACTACAAGCATTGTTGATCAGCCGAGTGGAGGCGGAGAATAGCGGACAGGGCTGGAGAACTAGAGACGCGGAACCGGTCACGTCGAACCTACAAGCTGCTGGTCTAGCTGAGAATGTTAAGCCGGCCATCTCACTGATACCTCCTCCTCCGCTTCCGTCTCTGGTTCCTCCGAGAAGACTGCCTGTATCTGTTTCTTCATCCGTTCGAGGTACTTCGAGGGCTACTACCCCGCCGCGTGCTGTCGCCCCTTCGTCACTATCTAGGACGCCGAGCCCTGAGAAGAGAGCCTTCCTATCTACACTGCGGCCCTCACGCAAACTGAAGAAGACAGATTCAAGGATCGTAAATGATGATCCGGAAGCTGCTGCGAAGGCTGCCACGGTGGCTGCCACGCTGGCCTGGAGCTCACGACCTCGAGCTGAAGGTGCGCATCTTTCACGAACAATGACGGAGCCGTCTGCAGACTCTCTACCTGTCCGACAGAGTTTCGTCGCTTCGGCTTCTACGAACGATTTATTGTGTGTACAGCACGCTTCTACATTTACTGTGGACTGGCGGCCGGGTCCACCCCCTGCTGTACAGCCCTGTACTGGCTTGTCCAGGGTTAGGTCTCGCCCTCACAGCTCGATCCTTCCGTCAGGAGGGCCGCCATATCCGGAGGATAGCGCACCTCCGGCACCACCCCCACACGGGTACTTCCCGCCTTCGAGCAAGAATATCCGCAGCTCGCATCTACCTCATGAGCTTCCACAGGTCCTGCAGCCACCTGCTGAAAACGCATTTCGCTACTCACGCACTGACGCCCAGAGCGCCCCAACCCCCCCGCCGCGAGTTCCCCCAAAGCCTGTCAAGTCTGAGAAGCTTTCCCATGTAGATGACACCAAACCCATAATGCCTACGCCCGAGCCGGAACCCAAAGGGGATTCGGATTCAGAGTATTACAAACCACCTACGATTGTGGATTCCAGGAGCACGATTCCCTCATCGGCGACATCTAAGGGAGAGGATAGGTCAACTGCTCCACCGCCGGCACCACCTCCAGAGGAAGAAAAACCGATCACGTCTACTGGAGGGGAGGAGGTGCCTCCTCCCACGGGGAATACGCTTGATGAGCGAGTAGCGAAGGCTTTGGAAAGTATTGGTAAAGGAGTGGATATGAATGCAGCAATGCAGGTCGCGAATGAAATCGTTGTTAAGGGGGACGAAGTTCATTGGGACGACGTTGCAGGATTGGATGCCGCAAAGCTAGCCCTCAAGGAAGCGGTGGTCTACCCATTTCTGCGACCAGATCTATTTAGCGGCTTGCGAGAGCCTGCGCGGGGAATGCTCCTGTTCGGACCTCCGGGAACTGGGAAAACCATGCTTGCCAGAGCTGTCGCAACAGAGTCCAAGTCTACGTTCTTCTCCATTTCTGCCTCCTCACTTACGTCTAAATATGTAAGTGCTATGTTCGCCCGGTTGTTAAATAATGCTGACTTTCAATATAGCTTGGCGAGTCGGAAAAACTCGTCCGTGCACTCTTCGCCCTTGCGAAGGCAATGGCGCCTAGCATCATCTTCGTCGACGAGATCGACTCTCTGCTATCTTCAAGAAGCAGCTCCGGCGAGCACGAAGCGAGCCGAAGAATCAAAACTGAGTTCTTGATACAGTGGTCCGACCTCGCGAAGGCTGCTGCGGGGAAGGAAACTACCGGGGGGGACGCATCTAGAGTGCTTGTCCTCGCCGCAACCAATTTACCCTGGGCAATTGACGAAGCCGCCCGCCGGCGATTCGTCCGGCGGCAATATATACCATTACCCGAAGACGAGACGAGAAAAAGGCACTTGCAGAACCTTCTAGGACATCAGAAGCATCATCTCGACGATGGGGACATGGAAAGGCTAATTGAGCTCACGGATGGTTTGTCCCCCCCCCCCTTCCCCACCCCATAACACCCGATTTGAGCTGCGGTTAACGTTATCACAGGCTTCTCCGGTTCAGACATAACCGCCCTAGCAAAGGACGCGGCAATGGGCCCGCTTAGAATCCTCGGCGAGGCACTGCTGCAAATGAAAATGGACGATATCAGACCAATCACATTCGAGGACTTTGAAGCGAGTCTTAAGTCGATAAGACCGAGTGTGAGTAAAGAAGGGTTGCAAGTGTTTGAGGATTGGGCGAAGAGGTTTGGGGAGAGGGTTTAGATTTGGGGCTTACGAGAGTGATTGTATGGATTTTTTTTTCTTTTTTTTCTTTTCTTTCTTCTTTGCACAGCTCGTGATTTTGGTTAAAGGGCGTAATTGGATTTGATTGATGAGGGGTGAAAGGGGGGGATTGTACGAGTATGATATTGCATAAACCATAGCATCATGACATATGAACGGGAGTTGGAGTTCGTACTGTACAGGATTGAATTGAATTGAGAACCGGGGAGCTAGTTCTCTCTTTCTCTCTCTCTCTCTCTCTCCTGTAATCTGTCAGATCTATAAGTTCTCCAACAACAACAACAACAACAACAACAGAATATATTACACCCTCACCCACACACACATCCTTCAAACCTCCTTCTTCTCACCCCCCTCCTCCTCCGCCCTCTCCTCCACCTGCACCCCCATTGCACCCTCAACCCCCAAAGCCCCCATCCTTAAACACTCCCTCCTCAGAACCTTATCCGCCCTCCTCGCCTCCTTCTTCCCCACCCACTCCTCAACACTCTCCAACTGCTTCCTCTCAACTCCAGTCCTAATAGGGGAAATTATTTCAGCAACAATATGCGTCTTGTGCTTACTCGTAACGTAGCCTGGTAGGATCCTAACGCAATCGCCTTCTACGCAGGCTTCGGCGCCGTCGTGGACGAGGTGGTGGGTGAAAGCGTTGTATTTCTGTAAATAAATAAATAAATAAACCGAAGTTTTTTGTTAGCGGAGGAGGAGGAGGGGGAAGGGGGGGAAGGGGAGGAGGGAAGGAACTTTTCGAATATGGGAATTCCAGATTAATTTGGGAATTCGGACTCGGATTGTTTTTGCGCAGCGGCCGGTGGCTGTTACGATGCCTATTGGCATTTTTTCTTCTTTTTCTTTTCTTCTTTTTTCTCCTCTTCCTTCTCTCTAAGTTGGTTTGTTTGCGGGGGGTAGTGATCTGTGGTGGTGGTTGGTGGGGGTATTTGGCGGGGTGTGCGTTGTGGGATTTTTTTTGGTTTTCACTAGCAGTAGATGCTAGGTGGGTGGGTGGTTGAAATATAGTGAGGCTCTTGCGCCACGTTTTGAGCCTCGGCCAATGGGGTAGGGTTTCGGGGGTGTGATATTCTGATGTTGGTATCAATTGTTCGGGAGGGCAATAAATATAATTATTTAGCCGGGTTTTTGGATAGAGGGTATCATTCCGGGGGTTTTTTTTTATTGTTGGCAATAAATTTCTAAGGATAATAATAATAATACTGTAGTGATAATAAAAATAAGAATTATGGTAACAGTTCCTTGGGTCCCGACTGTTGCTGAAAAGAAAATTATACAAAAAAGGTTCCCAGTGGTTCCGTTTGTGTTCATCAATCTTCGGATATTGAGAATGGGGGAAAAAAAAAAGAGGATTGGAAAGGAAAATAAAGTCAGACAAAATTTTTTGTAAAACAGTAGCTTTTATATGATAGCCCGACTTTTTTTCTTTTTGTTTTTGGTTCTGTACAGCTATCTCCCCGTGTTCAGTGCGCCGAATACACCCTTTTTGTTCCCACTTCTATAACTAATGACAAACAGACCGTTCATGAAAAGTAGAAAGAGAAGAAAGAGAAAAAAATAAAATCGCATGCAGTGTATCCCGAGGAAATTTTTTACTAATGCTGGAGGAGATTATACCGAGTTGAGACGGAGGTAGTACCTAAGATAAATATTAGCAAAAATTCAGGCCACTCCCAAGAACTTTCTTGATGGAGGTGAAATTTACTTGGCCATCTCGTAAGAAGTCCTTCAATTAACATATTAGCCATTGCATCATTTATGATGAAACATTCAATTTCAAACTCACCAACAGATCGCGGTGCTCGGCATGGTAGTGACAATGCGAGGTCTAAGCCCTTTAAAGAACCCTCTGTAGCCTTCCCTCTCATGGATAATCTTTGCCGCGTCGAGTAGCCCTTTGCCTATAGAGACGGTAAGGTTCTACAGCCCATAACCAGCACAAACAAAGGCGAAATGATTAGTGGACTCACTATTACGGATACGACCATCCTGAGAAGTGCCCCTAGTTTGCAAGAGTGTCTTGATAACGTCCAAAGGCGTAGTCATAGCCGCAGCTACGGCTCCTGCCATTCCGCCAGAGAGACAATGACTAAACGGATCGTATCTCCGGGTGGGGTTGAGAACCTTGGCCAAGCTTTCGTACGCGGTAAATTGAATCGCGGTAAATGGAATAGTCATAGCCAAGGTCGTGGGGTAAGAGATATAAAAGGCGCGGAAGCCTTCATTGCGGTAGACAGAGCGAGCACAATCGGCAATAGATTCATAGGTAGAGCCATGCACTTGCATGCGCTGTTTGATGACTATCGCAAATTAGTAAAGTGATCAGTGGAATCAACATCATGGTCAAACCTACCATCGAACGGGTTCATTAAGGCATCACTGGCAATTGTGGCGCAAGCCCCGGCCGTAGCTATGTTGAAATTAATCGGACAAACCTGAGAAGGGAATTTCGAGCAAGAACCTACCAACCGCAAAAGGATGATGTTCGGATCCAACATTTCCTCCCAACTTCTGTTTCACAGCTTCGTAAGTGCCAAAATAGACAGCGTGGGCCGGACCTGTAACGCATTCAATATTCAAACTACCATCCCATCCCAGTCCGCTGGTTCATGGGAGACATACCAGCACCAACAGCAACACTTGCAATTCCTCTCCACAAAGAGCGAACTCCCTCGGTAGAAGATATTTGAGCAACTGCATTCGTAATTCCGGTATACATCGCAGCCGGAGTGGGGTTGACAATTTGCATGCGAGTCTGCACTGTTTATGAGCCGCCATTTCACCCAATTATCTACGGAGGTGTAACAAACCTTAATGGCATCGACCGGATACATCACAACATGCTCCTGTTAATCAGAGAGCTCGGTCAGTTTGTTCCTTCCAGATCTCGGCGGACGTATTTCCCTACCATGACACCAGCAAACGCTCCTGCGACCAAATTCGACGTCAAACTCCCACCGCCCAGGGATTCGTAGTCGACGTCTTGAGGCGGTACATGGTCAGCCATCGTGTCTTTAATCATGGCAGCCAGGATGAAGAGCGCCGAAAGCAAAGGTTGTGAAGAGTAGGGAGTGGCAAGGTAGCTAGGTAGGTGGAGACCGGAGCAAATTTATACGGTTGAGGGGAGCGAGGAAGAAGTGGGTTGGCGGCTTAGTTGTGGGGAAGAGGTAAGAGATGTCGAAGGCTCGGATTGAAGGAGGGCCCAAGACACACCGTGACGTTGGGCTGAGGAACGGGAGTGTGGTGAGCAGAGTGTGTAACTGAGGGCGAGTTGTAACGACCCTCGTGAATGAATGGCCCTTTTTTTTTTTCCCCCTTCTTCCCCCACCGTCCAATCTACCTCAACGGAAGGCAACCAGTAAATCGCCAAGGTTGCTCGTTTTCTTTTCTTTTTTGTAACTTTCGCTTTCTGGAAGTTAGCGGAGTCGCGATGCCCGTATTTCGTCTTGATCTAAATTCGCTTGTTCTCAACTTGATTCGCGGTTATGGGGTTCTGCTTGATCCTATCACAATCCTATTCCAGTGCCATAAACATTCACACAGATCTCCATCGTCCCGGTAATTCTCCCCGTCCCCCCACAGAATAGTGATCAATGTCGTGATTCATAGAAACCCTCTGCCTCACCATTCGGTATGGACTGACCTTTCCACTAAAATTTTCCGTCCTTCCAACTCCCGCATTTCCGAATTGCCTTACCGTACATACCGGCTTGCCGTTCCCGAGGGATGCCCCCCACCAGCCCGCGTCAAACACAGGATGCCGATGGGCTGTCGCTGGGGGACGGGGGGCTTTACAGGGATGGAGAAGTGAGGCTCCCAAGGCGGGGGCTAATAAACCAAGCACTCGGACTCCTTATCAGATTTTATGTGCCTCACTTGTTGATATTGACAGGACTGACGCACGCATCGGAATGCCAGGTGGTACAACCAAAGTCAACCTTCCTAGTAGAAAATTCACCCATAGAATTGAATATATTTGTAAGAAGCGACGCTTTTTTAAAAAAAATTCTGATATATGCATTGCACTATCCACTACTTACTTGAGCTCCGGAAGGATATTGTCGGCAGATGTAACTGTGGGAATACAGTTAGACCTGATTGCACCACAGCGTCTCCCCTTAGAACTGGCATATATGCAGTATCGGAACTCACCTGAGACCCCAGTATTGTCGGGCTCAGCAAACATCTTAGACACTTTGCCATCCTCAACAATGAGGGCATATCTCTTGCTCCTAGGCCCACCAAATATGGCCGTTGCATCAAATTTCATGCCAACGGCATCGGTAAACTCAGAGGAAGGATCGGCTAGAAAACGGAAGGTCTTATCATCATGAGAGATGAGTGAGTCCTTCCATGCCTACACATATCATACACCACAAATTCAACGGCCTAATTCAGCATAAAAGAGTAAGACAATCAAACAGACCTTTGTAACAAAGGGGTCATTGATAGCCACAACATAGGTCGGAACGTCAACTTTAGCTTCGATATATTTAGCGATGTGTGCCGCACTGCAAGCGGGAGAGAATGCTGGTGAAATGGGGTAGTTAGTGCCCATGATTATTTGGAAGCACAATTCGAGAATTTGGTAATATTACCGCCGGGAACCCCAAGAATAAGAGCTTTCTTTTTCCCCTGAAGCTCTTCGGCAAGGGAGACTTTTTTGCCTAGGGTAGGAAATAGTAGTAAGCATAAGCTATAGTAAAACTGTATGGTTCATTATGGTGGACTAAATAACCCACCTGGCGTATCCTCTCTTAATTGGGCACTGGGAACCGGGTCACCAACTTTAATGTAAGCCCCAGGCGACGCGTGAAACCCGCGAATAGAGGTAGTGGAAAGACGGCGGCGAGCGATTGGAAGAGCAGCGGTCCGGAAGCGGAGGGGGGAGAACATATCGGTGGTCTGATTAATTTTTAGCATGCGGCGCACCAGGTTGGCGGGCCAGGAAGGGGAAAACAGGGTGGAAATTCGGATTGGATCGTTTGCGCACTTTTGTATGTGTTTGACCTGTGAAGAGGAGAAGACGGATTGATTTGCGGGGTGTGGGAAAATACTCAGGTCTGCAAGGTCCGACTTGGGATGATCTTCATCAGACCCGCCGCTGAATTTAGGGTGCAAGTTCACGAGGCGACGGTGCGGGTACCGGTACCACTGCGAGTAACTTAAGGCTTAAGTAAATGTGTTTCCTTCCCTACGCCAACTCCTAATCCGAATTACTATGCCTGGAAGCAGCCAATCCACAATTGCTAATATTTGTGTATAACGTTATATTATGATACTCGATTAGGCCCCCCCTACTTGAGTAAGCAGAGAGTGAGTTATTCTTAGGACAAAAACTTTCACCGCTAACTTAATAAAGTACCGGCACAGGCAGACGACAAGATGCGCCAATTTTGACGCCAAGCGCACAGGTTCCAATGACTTGGTCACACTTTTAACGGATGCGCTGGTGCTCGAGTGCACGAACAAAATCAAGGCTATGATATAATACCACTGACAAAGAATGGCAAAGGTGAAGACCCTACAATTCATACATCTACCAGGACCTAGACAAAGCTCGCTTCTGCACTCGGCTATTTACGAATAGACAGGCATTCCATGTCATCTTGGTCCGACAAGGCGTCCCGACACCTGGGTTTAACAGATGAATCCCACATCATACCGGTACTATCGTACAAGTACTCGTACATCAATTCAGATGTGTGAGCCCACCGAAGATATTTCAAAATTTTCGTAAGAGCACCGTAAACACCCCCGCCATCCTCTATCTCTGGCAGGCCTCTGGTCTCCGGATTCAGTGATAAAAGCTCCTGAGGCTAGTATTTCTCGGACACAGTGCAAGCTGAGCCCGTTAGACCTGTTGAACCTCATTAACTTGTATGATATTCGCAATTCTGCTAACCTGCCGAAAGTATCTGAAATTCTTGATACGGTAATATCCGCTGATGGTCTAATACCGTAGTGAAACACACGAGCTTTTGAGCACTCGTGTTGTCTCATGTACCATAAAACCTGGTGAAACCCACTGCAGGATTATCGGCGGGGATCACCCCGTTAGCCGGGATAGGTTTAGTAACAAGTCAACAAAACTGCGAATACCGGTACCAGTCAATGGGATCTCAAAGGTCCTGAGGGCTGGTCTCATTGTGTCAGGGAGACGCTGATCTTTCTGCGGGAGCTCTTATCTGTGAATCCGGAGATCACAGAACTCACGGAGATACAATAGCAAATTTCACGAGATTTTACGGTATTGTGCCTACACTGTATGTACGAGTCCATCGTTTGCAAGCGCTATTTCCAGAGACAATGGGGCACGGCATCTCAGAGGGTTCGTGTTTGAGCATGCAGGCAGCAGCTAACCACACAGTTTGGTCTGGCCAATCATCTCATTGTGATCCTCGAGCCACACTCCTTTTCTGCTTCCCCGGGTTGGCACGGTCACTGCTCCCACCGCCCGAGTTACCAATTGGAGGCTGTGGGGTGAAGGGGGGGAAAAAAAGATACCTGCACGGCAACAGCAATCCAAATACGGCGAGCCTACCCCCAAATCTTCCAGCGCACCTGCCTTTACGCGAGATCTTGTGAGTGACAAACCGTGCTATGCTCGCAGTTCACTGGATGGTGTTCTTTTTCCTTTCGTTCTTTCTTTTGTGCGAGCATAAAAGAGGAGAAACGATTGAAGCTATGAATTAAATTTCTGAGGCCCAGGTTATCATTTGGGAGATCTTGAAGTGTGGTCAACCACAAGGCTTGCTACAGTGCAACAGCAGGACTCTTACCTGCTGCTGCTGCTGCTGCTGTGCATGGTACTATGGCCTACCCCACTCGAGCACTACAGAGCCATATCTGGGAGGCAGGAGAGTTGCGTAGGTACGATCGTTATGAACTTGTGAAAAGCGGGTTGCCCGCCCAGCAAAAAGAAGTCTGAGGTGTCGTGCGCTCTCTGAGCGAGGTAGGGTTTGAAGAGAGCGATGCCAATACCCTACCGATATAGTATCATGGCTAGGATCGATCTTTTGGGGCAGTGTGCTGTGTTGAATGATTAAATAAGTTATCCCGGATGTGTTGAAGGGAGGGATGTTTATGTGAGTTTACATTGTAATATAATATTAATCGTGCGTATCAGAGCTACTATCGTAGCTACTATCGTACCGTACATTGTGCCATGGTGCTTCCAGACCCTGCGTTGGTAGAAAGTAGAGAGAAATAAAAGAAATAAAAAAAAAGAGATACCTTTGATGGGGAGATTCTGAGATTGATAGGCAAGATTTGGAATCAAAAATGGTTATAAGAATTCTGCAAGCATTACAGCTCTTTTTCATGGGTTGAGTGCTGCAAGAACAAGGGTATTCTGCTTCAATGGAGAGCGTGGGCATTCTCGACATCACGGGCAAGGAAAAACTTCTCCCTTCCCCCCCAGTGGCCAGGGCCTCTCCACCTTTATCTATTTCTTCCTCCTCCTCCGCTGTCCTCTCCTCCCCCCTGTTCGCCCTCCTCCTGTCCTATCATTGACCTTCTTCCCTTCCCTTTTTTTCTCTCTTCAACTACGGCCATCCATCACTGCCACACTACGATACCCCCAACCCCAACGGATTCTTCGAGCTTTCAAAGATACTTTCGCGTGGCCAACGACCCCCCACTCATTATTGGAGCCGGTTACAGCTGACGTTCAGCACGTCCACCGCGAAACAGTACCATCTACTGTTATAGTCCGCAGCTTCTTTCCAAGCGTCAGGAGTTCTCGTGCTGTCGGGATCTGCCCTTGCGGCTCCGCTGCCACTTTTTTTCTTTTCTTTCCCGTCTCCGCCTTCTCTCATTTCGCATTTGAACGCCTCGGCGCCCCGGGCTGCTCTGCCTGTCTGGGGTATTCTCGGATTCATTGTCCCCTGCATACTGGGTGTCGGCGCAAAATATAGGTCGGGATGGAGGGAAATAGTTCTGGCGGGGGCGGCGCTGGTGGTGGCTCGGCTGCGAGCAGCAGCAGTGACTTTGTATGTTGCATCATTGTATCTTTGTTCTTGGAGGCAAGCTCTAACAGTTATTTCGTCATGCGTCCTCTAGGTCCGAAAGCTCTACAAGTATGTGCCAATCCCGCGATTGCGGAAATATGCGGAGCCTAATAACTTTATAACGATAGAATGTTAGAGGACCCCACACATCGGCAGACTGTTCGATGGAGCGATGCTGGCGATAGTTTTATCGTTGTAGACGTATGAGACCACTTGCCCAATTCCTCAATGGAACCTCCCTTCAATTCCCCATGGTTAACTGGACGGGTAGACCAACGAGTTCACGAGAAATATACTACCAAATCATTTCAAGCACAGCAATTTTGCGAGTTTTGTGAGACAACTAAATAAGTGCGCCCCTTACATCGAAAGCCAGATCTTTCTCCTAAGCTAATGTATCGCAGATATGATTTTCACAAGATTCGGAATAATGAGGAGGGCGGAGGCAATTCTTATGGGCACCAGGTTCTGTCCCACACAATACCTACGCAAGAGGAGCGCGTTCTAACCGGAATGGAGTATCAAGACTTGGGAATTTAAACATCCAGATTTTCAAATGAACAACGTAGACAACCTCGACAACATCAAGAGGAAGGCTCCTGCACCGCGGAAACAAGTACAGCAGAGCGAGGATGGGGGCGTGCAGCAGATTGAGGAATTGAACAGTCAGGTGCAGGAGTTGTCAAAAGTCAACCAGGAGATGACCAACCAAGTTCAACGCTTAGCCAGCGATAATCATGCCGTTATTCAGGAGTTGAATACAATGCAGCATGTGCTTCAACAGCACGAGGAGCGGGTTAGAATACAAGAGAAGGTGATAAATAACATCATGGTGTATCTACAGAAGCTGGACGATGAGATAAAGGAAATGAGACCAGTTGGTGGTAACCCTTCTCAACAGAGACATGACAATGACGGGAGGCCTTCGGCTCCTGTCTCTCCAGAAAACTCTGTGACTGGGCCTGCTACGAGTGCTTCAGGTTCTCGAGAGCATCTATCAACTCCGCTACAGCGGGCTCAGATGCTTCTTAACAACCACCCCGAGATTCTAGATGTCAACCCTGCTTTGGGGCGATTTAGAGGTCTTTCCCAATCGGGACCTTCTGAGACGGCTGATTATAGCGACTTTGGAACTGTGAATCGCCTCGCACAGAGCGATCAACGACCAGCAGAATTGTCCAACGGTATACCCACTATTCCGGAGGATGGAAGTGCCACATTTGCAATCAGCCCAGGAACCACAATGGTGGAGCCTTTCCCCAACGGGAATCTTGGGTATCCCATGCATCCTCCACAGCATGAGAACGGAAGCCTAGGCATACGTGGAAGGCCGGCTCCTGGCCGGAAACGAAGTACTCCATTTGTCCCCCCAAATTGGCAAACCCCGCCCAGAGTGCTACTGGTTGAGGATGATCCGACTTGTGCCCGAATTGGGTCTAAGTTTCTTCAGACAGCGGAGTGCAGCGTTGATATGGCAGTGAGATTCCCTCTCCTATATTCTGAATGGGCACGAGTAACGCTTGGATCGTGCTGCGCAATGTTTTCATTCTGCGGATTTCCTTACCATGGCTCGCGCCCCTGTTCCTTTGTTTTAGTCCTTCTTTGGGCGAACACTGCCCACTTTTATGGCCTTCGTATATTATTAATGATGACTAACTTTTCTGTTAGAGCAATGGATTAATAGCTGTCAATAAGCTCAATAGCGGGAAATATGACCTTGTTCTCATGGATATAGTCATGCCGCAGCTCGATGGTGTCTCAGCAGCTTCCCTTGTTAGACAGTTTGATAGCGCTACTCCAATTATAGCGATGACGTCTAACATTCGCCGAGACGATATCAATATGTATTTCAATCATGGTGAGACATTTTACCGATAGAAATTAGTGAGAGGGTTAAATTGAATGCCTTTTAGGAATGAACGATGTGTTACCTAAACCCTTCACCAAAGAAGGGCTTCTCAACATGCTCGAGAAATATCTCTCGCACCTCAAGGCCAACGAAGGGCAAATACCTCCACAGTTGAATTTCAATGAGCATGACAATAGGATTATTGAGGAACAAGGGAATATTATGGCCAAAAGTGGACTTAAATATTCCGAGCCGCCTTCAAAGTCTCCTCAGAATGCGGTATTGTATGGGCGCCCACCTACTGATACAGACGGAGATCCGATCGGGGAGGCACCCTCAGCTGTTGAAGATACGGCCTATGCGAACATCATACCGGGTTACTTGGGCGACAGTACTGCCCCTCTCGCAACCGACACCTTTCCCTCCTCTGAAGCCCTTGCTCATGGAGTCCGACGAGGTGCTTCAGAAATGGACGATAGCCAGCAACAGCTCATGGGCCTCGATGCTAAAAAGACTCGTTATTAGGCTTTTGTTAGCAAGTCAGGCTATTGTGTTCTTTCACCTCCCTATAGTCTCTCTTTATCCTAGAAGGCTCTTTAGAACCATGGGTACGGCCATCTTGTTTAGGTCGTTACGGCCATCTCTGGTTATTTCTTCCTGTGCCTTTATTGAGGTGTTGATACGACGGTGATTCTATTGTTCCCACGTGCCTCCTCAACAAGAGAGAGAGGTTATCACGTTCCCCATGGCATAATGTTTTTTATTTCCTCTGGAACCATGGCGTTTGCTTTAATTGATTTTAATTTCTTTTCTTTTTCTTTTCAGTGGCCGTTTCTTGTGCTCCTTTCACAGGTTCTACTCATACAAGTGTTTCTGTGACCTATTCTTCACTCCTCGAGGCTGGTGGTTGAGGGTTCGCGGTTGGCGGTTGTGCATATCTACTCGGGTTCTATTCCTACTTATCCTTACCCCTTTTCACTTTGTTGGTTTACTTTTTTCTTCTTCTTTTCCTTTTGCTGGGGGGTTTTTTTTTTTCTCTTGTAAACTTATTGGTTGGACATCTGCCCTTGTGGGGGTTTGGGAGTTTCTGCTGGCTTAATACTGGATGAGTGGATCATCAGGGTAGAAGAGCCTCATTCAAGTCTGAGAAGGAGAGAGGTGCGAATAGCTTGACTCTTGAGATTTGACTGGACTGTGAGAGCATGCTAATGCATGCTGTACTGGAGCAAAACTGCGCTCATTATTCATCAGATGATATGGAGCTGGCAATAATACGAGGGCAACTATCTGCTGTAAATTATGATACAATACTCTGCCATGCCCCAGCCCAACACTGAATTGGGGGCATCTGGCGGGGAAGGATTGGAGGATTGGCGCGGGGGTTTTTAGCGCGGGGAATGGGGGTAAATACCTAAACACTGGCGAGAACAACAACATTATACTGTAGATGCCGGTATTTCAGCCCCTAACCTGCTGCCAATACTGTACTCGAGTACTAGTACTCGAGCACTCTACCGGCATGAGTAAAAGGTTTGCATGCCCTCGGCGAGTTTCCCTAGAATAGGGGACTTGGTCAATCGGCAAAGAGAGTCATAAGATTCTTGGGAGTCATAGGGGACTGTAGATTTATCATGCCCATGCAAAGCTTGAAATGGCTGGCTAGTAATCTGTGGCCCTCGGAAGAGTGAGATAAAGCCACCCGCTGAGTCACTCGAATCGGTGTAGGATTGGTTGTTGGCTGTGGCTGTGTATACAGAGGAGGTGAGAACGGCTACCCTCTGACGAGTTACTTTACAGCTTCCTTGCGCTCCTCCGCCCTGTTACCTTACTGCTTACTTACAGCACTGAGACACTTGTAGCCTCCTCTCTTTTCTCTCTCTCCTGCTTCTGCATCCTCGCCCTCTTCCTCTTCCTCCTCCTCCTCACTGTCTGTCTACCTTTCCTACTTACTTTCCTTGGCCTCCCCGTCAAGATAAGAATCATCCTTCTGCTGGACTTCACCCTGAACTCTTCGGCGTGTCAACTCTTGTCCTTTTCAACTCCTGGATACCCTCGTCTTGTTGTCCTTTGGCCCTTCGTGACCTACTGACTTTACACGGCTTATACCCCTCCTTTCGCCTCGCTTTATACCACCTTCCTTCACTCTCTACCCTAATCCTCTTGTTACACTACCTCTTGTGTTTTCCGCAGCCATAAAACGGTGTCGTTGTTGGGTCAAAGATCCAAGCAACGAACCTTCACACCTCCTGTCACAACGGTTGCCTCTACCAAAAAACGAAAGGCTGCGGATCAGGTCGAGGCCGACAACAAACCAGCTCCAAAAAAATTAACTCCGGTCGCTCCGTCTACAACTTCAGTAACTACAACAATGTCCAGCGACGACGAATTTATGTCGGACCAGTTGTCAGATGACCAGTACGAGGACGATGACTATAGCTTGGGTGAGCTCGGTACGTCATAGGCTCAACTTCTTTCCATTTTCCTAGGGAATTACTGACATGTTTTTCAAAGAGGAAGATGATGACCGCTACTTAGACGATGTTAAGGACGAGAAGCCATCGAAAAAAGCCTACGAAGTCGATTTCAAAGTTCATTCTGATGAGCAGATTCGTGCCGCGCAGCAGGTACAGATCGAAGAGGTTTCTAGTATTCTAGGTCTCCCAGCGGAGCAGTGTGCTATATTACTGCGTTTTTTCAAGTGGCAGAAGGATCGACTCATCGAAAAGTATATGGATACCCCAGATGAGGTATTGGAGGATGCTGGTTTGGGACCGGGATACGAGGCCCCAGCCGTACTTGAGAAGTTAAAGGGGTTTAGCTGTGAGATCTGTTGTGATGACGAGCGTGGCCTAGACACATATGCCATGAAGTGCGGCCACCGTTACTGCGCGGATTGCTATCGTCAGTATATTGAGTCGAAGATAAAAGACGAAGGAGAAGCGAGCCGCATAGAGTGTCCTGCTGAGGGCTGTTCTAGAATTGTGGGATCGAAGACTATTGATCTCCTTGTCCCTTCTGAGATTAACCATAGGTAAGATCTTGAGACTGCACGATTGTGCATGACAACCTGGCTTACTCTCGGTTTAGATACAAGGAACTACTCAACCGGACTTATGTCGACGATAAGCCAAACCTGCGATGGTGTCCTGCCCCCAACTGTGAATATGCAGTGGATTGCGCGATAAGGCCGACACAACTGCACGCAATTGTTCCAACTGTCCAATGCAGTTGTAGCCACCAGTTCTGTTTTGGATGTGGTTACGCGGACCATCTTCCCTGCCCGTGCCTCCTTGTCAAGAAATGGTTAAAGAAGTGTGAGGATGATTCCGAGACTGCCAATTGGATATCCGCAAACACAAAGGAGTGTCCGAAATGCGTTTCTACAATAGAGAAGAATGGAGGCTGCAATCATATGACTTGGTAGGTTACCAGAGTTCTCTTTAGTGTTTGAATTCGCCTAATTGAGTTACTTAGTCGAAAATGCAAACATGAATTTTGCTGGGTTTGTATGGGACCGTGGCAGGAACATGGCACCAGTTGGTATAACTGTAACCGGTTTGAGGAGAAGAGTGGGTCTGAGGCTAGGGATCAGCAGGCGAAATCTCGTGCGTCCTTGGAACGATATCTTCACGTAGGTTTGAGTTTGCCCATGTCCTGCAAGATTCAGACTAACATCTCCATTCCAGTATTACAACAGATATGATAATCACGACCACTCAGCGAAATTGGATAAAGACCTTTATGTTAAGACGGAGAAAAAGATGACGACTCTGCAATCATCCTCTGGTCTGTCGTGGATTGAGGTTCAGTACCTCGAGGCCGCCTCCAAAGTTCTTCAACAGTGCCGCCAAACCCTCAAATGGACATACGCGTTTGCATTTTATCTGGAACGGAATAATCTTACATACATCTTTGAGGATAATCAGAAAGATTTGGAGATGGCGGTCGAGACATTGAGTTCACTCTTTGAGATGCCAACCGATCAACTTGCCAACGCCAAAAAGGAGATGATGGATAGAACCGCATATGTTAATAGTCGGCGTATAATACTCTTGGAAGACACAGCAAAGGTGCTTGCAGAAGAGAAGTAAATTTCCCTACTCCATACCTAGGTGATTGTTGATTCGCATGCTGACAACGTTGAGTTATAGCTGGAAATTTACGGTTGATTTGAAGCAGTAAGCCTGCAGTGGATATCAATCTCCTAGTCACTTGAGTAGAGCTTGTCGTTTCTTATTTTACTTTCTGTTACGGTTCGGACTGGTGGGTGTTATCATGGGGTTGGTTGGTGGAAATTTCCTTACAGCGATAGGTTCAAGCAATTAAATGTGGAAAGTAACGTCTTTTAACCTCCGCGCTTGGTATTCCTTCTCTTCGGCTAGTATTGTGTTTTAATCCTCCGGTCAAATGAGGGTATGGAGGTCCTACTTTGTTCTGGTTGTGCCCATATTTTGAATCTGTTTCATAGTGGAGTCTTTTTTTCATTTCTTTTGATTGAGCATGGAAATGGGATCTACATTGGGATACATGAAGGGAATTGGTGAACATGGAAGGCGAAGGAGGGATTATTATACACTTTTTGCTTTTGATTTTTTTGTGCTCTCAGTTTTGTGTTTTGCTGCTCTTCATTGGTTCCTTTTCCTTTCTCATATTCCCAATCCTTTTCCCTCTTGCGATCACCTTTCACATACTTGTCTCGCCCGGTTGACCGTTTATCAAATCGTGCGCTGTCGCTTTTTTTTCTTCTTCTCTTCATTTACATTCTTTCCCTTTTCGTTTTTGCTGGGTCTTGGATTGTTCATTCTTTCAGTGGTGGGGTTTCTTCTGATAGGGAGAAAAAGTTGAAATGTTTTACTTAGATAGCAGAGTGAAGTGGCCAAAGTTGAAACTCGCCAAGGCCACACACATACGGTAATTAGGCTACGATATCCTGTCGTTTTTGTTTATGGTGCCAGTAAAGGACCGTCTCTTATCTGTACTTATATGGAATGCTTAGGTTTCTGTACTCAAGTATGATAGGGGTTATTTTTCTTGGAATTCCTCCCAATGGGACGGAGCGGTATACCGGTATGATACTATAATGTAAAGTGGTTTGGTTGGAGTGTTGTGTGTGTACTAGTACAATGCGAGTAAGTTATAGCATCTCGGGTGATTTGCACAGGGTGAGGATTTTGTCCTAAATTTATTGTGGTGACATAATTAAATTTTGCGAGCTTTGGTGTCTGTTAAGCTTCTTTGCCCTGGGTTTAGTGGTTTACACCTAAGTTATGTCAGTACTCAAAGAAGCTTATACAGACCACCCTACCCTGACAGCCTCCCCTCGAACATAGTGCCTCACCACCTTAGCCTTAGAACCTTCTTGCTTGTTCATGTCCTATATCCCACGCCCCCTCCTTAACCTACTCGCAAGGCTCTATCCTAGTCCAAAAGCTTCACTTTCGTCCCTATTTACCGCACCACCTACTACCCCCCCCGCTTCTCTCTCCCAACTCTTCTCCCGCCTTCCACTTGCTCCCACAGCCATGTACCCCTCCAACAATCGCCCAGGAGGCTATAGCTCTAGTGGAGCCTACGAGATCACACCAATGAGGCCTACCGAGCATTCTCCGACTTGGCTGGGGAAATGGAACGCCCAAGACCGGCCGTTGCCAGAGAAAACAGCTATCAAAGCCATCCATGTCTACGACTTCGATAACACACGTAAATAATACGTCTTTCCATAGATAAAAACCACGGTCGCTGATTGATGTTTAACTTGCGACATAGTTTTCAAGTCGCCGCTTCCCAATGCTAAGATCTGGCATACTAGTACTCTCGGGCATCTGATGAATCAGGATTTCTTCAAAAACGGAGGTCCGGTTTCCCTAAATTATTTCTTTTACAAGGTGCTAATCAGGTCCTACAGGTTGGTGGCATGATTCGCGAATCCTTGCGGCTACCGGTGCAGGTGTCGAGGTCGAGGAACCACGAGGTTGGGAAGGCTGGTGGAACGAACAAGTTGTGTCTTTAGTCGAGCTCTCCATGCAACAGAAGGATGCACTCACGGTTCTTCTCACTGGGCGTTCTGTGGCGGGGTTCGAACCGCTTATCAAACGGATGGTTGCTAGCAAAAAACTCGATTTCGATATAATCGCGCTGAAGCCCCAGAGAGGGCCTGCTGGAGAAAACATCAAGAGTACCCTTTACTTCAAGAGCATGTTCTTGAATGATCTCCTCAACACCTATTCCCACGCCGATGAGGTCAAGGTTTATGAGGATCGCGAAAAACATGTGAAAGAGTTCCAAAAATTCCTCAAGGATTACAATAGGATCAATTGTCAGAATAATGTCCCAAGGATTGGTCTGGCGGCGGATGTTATCCATATCGTTGAGGAATCGGTAGGTCACTTACTCGCAGTTCCGACATCATCTGCTGATTTTATTTCGGCGAACGCAGACACTTCTGGACCCAGTGGCAGAGGTTAGGGAAGTTTTGAAGATGGTTGAGGAGCATAACCATATTGTCACGGGGGGCACTGGGCGCTTAATCATCAGTAAAACTGTCAACTACACTGGTAGGGCGACATTGAAGATTCCTCTATTGGTCGATTCGGTGGGTAATTAATATTTGCGTTTGCAGGTTACCTTTTAGCGCCCGCAACTACCTCCCGTTTGCTCAACACCCTCAACATCCCGGGCCTTGGGCGTAACCATAAGGACATAAGACTTAATGGGACTGGAATCATGATATCCCCTCGTGCGGCCGATAGCCAGGTATTGATCAATGCCGGTCCCCTAGGAACCATAGTTGAATTTGTGGTCACTGGATGGGGCCACTTTGAGAATAAAGTTTGGGCAGCATTGGTACGACCCGTAGATCCAAATTTCAAGGTTTATAGTGGTGAGCTACACGTCACACCTTCGTTGAGATCGTATCTGACCCATTCAAAGTATTGGATAGTCATCGCCCGGTAATCGTACTTGCGATCCGTCGCGACGGGAAACCTAGTGACGCCCAGAAAATCACAACCTGGCAGCAGGTCCCTACTGGCAACTTTGTTGTTAAAACAATGATCGCTGAGAAAGCCTATCTTCGCGTCGTCGAAGACGAGGGCTACCAGCCAGAAGGTAAGTGAAGCAGCTCGTAATCGCTGAGCTAGGTCCTAGAACGGTTCACCCACTCCGCTACTTACTAACACTCTGGCAGAAAAACCTTCGCCCCACCCATCACGTCGCGGAAATTTCCAAGGACGCCACGTTCCGTATAACCAATTCGGGTCAAATCGTAGCCGTGGCGGCAGAGGTCGCGGCCGCGGTTATGGTACCAGCAATGCCGGTAGAAGAGGAGCCAACCCAGAACACAGACAGGAAAGCCGGCCGGCAGACAAGAACGGCGGGTACCATGCATACGAGCGTCATCAACAAGGTGCTAGGCCTGTAGAACCCCAGGATATGCAGTACTTGAGCGAGATGTACGAATAGTGGTACACTAGATTGTGCTTTATTTGGTTGGCGAGGGGGGTTAATCTCTTGTTTTGTCTTGTTACGGTATGGTTCTGGTTGGCTGGAGTTGTGTGCTGTAATGTACTCTAGTATACATCTTGGATTTACGGCAATTGCGATTGACTGGTATTGCTTGCTGCCTCATTTTTGTGCAATAGTAGTGAGTCGTGAGACGAAGATATGTGAAGCACGATGAAAAAGCGGGTTGTTGTGTGAGTGCCTGTAAGGGACAGAACTGTTGGGGGGTAAATTTTAATAATAATAAAAACAACGTTGCCAATATCCTTTAAGAATTTCAGTATGCTCTTATAACAACGCCTTTGACAAAACCCAACCCAACCCATATCCCGTCTTTGGACTCGCCTTGCCCCTGTTATCCCCTTCCTTCCTTCTTTCCTTCCTTCCTACCACCGAGTGATAATATATGCACATACAGTAGTAGAAGCACCCCAGACACAAAATATCAATCGCCCCGGATTACGTATCGTATTATACAAAACCCTCCAGTAGTATCATCTCTTTCGAGCGTTTTTGTTTGTGATTTTCACTGGGTTCGCTGATGTCTTTTGCTACTGGGGGTTTTCTTCAGGTTGTCGGGGGGGGGGGGGGGGGTTTTTTATAAAAAATTTGGGGTGTTTGTTTGGGGTACGGGGGGAATATACAGCCGGTGTAGTTGTGGCCGGTTGGGTGGTGGAATGGTAGGGGTAAATGGATGAGCGAGTGAGCGGAGAGGAGTAGAGAGAGAGATAGTAAGTATAATAACAGGGTTGCTGTCAGTTTGTACTAGTAGGGGACATTTTGCGTTCAAGGAAGGGGTTCAAGTTGTTTTTATTCATTTGAATGTATGATATGTCATGACAGGATTGGAAGGGGTTGGTTAGCTACTTCCGCGGCGTGTCTGGTATAGTATTCTAAGGCTGGTGGGGTATGTTGGGGGTAGGTTGTGTTTACCTATTACGGAAGGATTTGGAGTAACATGCCTCGTAATGGAAGAAATGTGCGAATTGGATGGGAGATTAGTAGTCGCAGAGAGAAGCAGGTGGTAAATAGTAGGTAGGCGGGGAAGCTGGATACAGTATTATGGGTCGTGAATGGAGTGGGGATGCCTAGTGCGGTGGTGTCAGTAATTCGGGAAAGGAAGGGGGGAGTGATATAAGGTCCTTCCAGCATGATATTGTTTATCAATACAGTTATTATAACTGCGCATCAATAGACTGGAAAAAATTTATGCTATGGCAATAGCACTGCCGGAATTTCTGGTTTGATTCATATATATATTTCTTGCGATGGTAGTGTATATTCCCATACTTGGTTTATTATGTTTCTGGTTTACCTATATATTGTGGAGATTAGTGTCGCTAGGAGATATAATAAATTATTACATATATTTTGTTAATATTTCATGATAACGAGTGGGAATAAGGCTTGTTTTTTTCATAATAATAATTATTATGGTGTTCAGAATATTTCGATTATTTAAAGGCATATCTCGACACACATTGTGCATGGGACGAGGACGATGCGCACATTCTATCCAGCTGTAGACATTAGTAATTTTGTCAAAGACTAATCGTTCTTTTGCCAATTTTCTCTTCTCAAATATGTATGACTATAATCGGTGACAAAAACATGAAAATACAAAATTTCTGAAAATGCGACTTTTTATTTTATTGTCGTCCAAATTCCCACTATTATTTCACTTTTTTCCCCAAATCCTAATAATCATAAATGTTCCTTTACCATAAGTCGAACCATAAACCCATCTGTCACCGCGATACCAATCCCTAAATGCCCTACTGCGAAATCCCTCTAACACGAAAAAGGGGGGAAACAGCTGGTACGTAAACCAAGGTCCTGACTCACCCTACAATTACACTCTCATATCATACGTCGACTGAGGTAATTAAAACTTTATCTGTAATAGGATCAGTAATCTCACAACAACTCCTAAGTCGTGAATGTTCAAAATCTCAGACCTACCGGTACGAGACCATCAGCATCCTGGTAGTATTTAAGGGTAATCATTTGGATAGCAGGCAAGAAGTTCCCGCAAAACGGGGTCCCAGATGTCTAGCTGCTCCAATATCCACCTATTCTTTTTTGGCATAGATCTTGCGAATCCTCATCTTGGGGTACTCTTTGCCTACTCTAAGTGCTAACGAAGGAATGCTACCTTTTCTGTGCAGCGCGCACCTTGCATAGCGACACTGCCCTCCTCTAGGAAAGCTTCCGATAATTCTTTTGGCACAAACACCACGCCTGTCCTGCCGTGCCCACGGGTAAAGCAGTATTTCCCAGACACCGCGGTGCATGCGGCATAAGCCATGTACCGTACTCACTAGTTCCGAGCCCAGGTGAGCTAGCATGGGGTGCGGAATCCTTTTTAGCTATTGCTCGTTGCTTTTGGTCTTCTAATCTGGTGATAAGAATCCACAGTATGGAGGCCTCTCCTTGGTATGCATGCACGCACGACTTAAGCATCTGTGGGCTTCGTATAGGTGCCTGAGGGCCCTGGCCCCAGTGTTCTGCCGCATCGGCCGGTGGTTACCTAGACGCTGCTAGACTTTCTCTACTAGAAGTAAATTGGACGCTTAGGGTCACTGTGTGCACTCAGCTCCCCCATCCCGATATTTCTTGCCCCCTAACGTACCTCTATTTCCCTCCCTAAACGTTCCTATACTTCTTGTCTACAACGGCCTATTTGGGGCATTGCCAGCATAGTGACACCAAGTCACAGGCATATTCAATCCCTCCCACCCCAGGCCCGCACTGCGGTCTGCAGAAAACCAGTCATAACCACTTAACCTTCCTTTGTTTATGTTATCGCTTTTTTGTCGAAAGTTAAGATTCCACCCTTGCTTTCCCGTTTCCTTTCACTCCAATTTCTTGCTCTTTTCCGCCCTCCGAGCACTGTCCCTGTGCCTAAATATTTACTTTTCTTCTCACGCCCCTTCCGTATGCCCCGCTGCAGTAGTGATGTTATCAAGATGCATGTCCTCCGCCCGCTCTATGCAATTATGAAGTTCGTACCCTGCTATGCAATCGCATATTAACTATACCCCAATGTCACTGCCGGCATTTCAATCCATTCCTCAAATTTGGAACCTCCCGTTTCCCCTCTACCCTTCCCTTTTTCTTCCCCCTAACTACTCTCTATCCCTTACAAGGAGGATATCCCGTCCCATCTTTTTTAAAATCACAGGCCCTCACTCGGAAGGTTCGTCCCACCGATGTCAGTCCGCTCTTTACCTTCTGCCTTCATCCCGACCAGACTCCCCACCGGTCCTACGATCTCGGGCCTCGCCCTCGACGCGCAGTATCGCACTCTATGTTACCCCTTGTAACCACCTCCCATTATTCATACAACCTAGTCTCCCGCCCTGCGTTACCGCTTCCGCCTTGCTTTCGTCTGTAGAGAAACTAGGGCCTGGCTTCTGGGATTAGGGGCAAGCCACAAACAGAGCTGGCTGCCCAACCGCGTCACTCTCGGATCGAGAGACCTAAGTTCTGCTAGCTCGATCGGCCGCATCAAATCGACCTGCCCCGAGCAATACCCCGATCCCATCGGCCTGTGTCACCGGGAGGTGCGATTGTGCCGTGGTTTGCCCCGTTCCGCCCCTCATGTCTCATACGGTACCTTCCTTAGTCCTTTGGCTGCAGAGCTTCCTTGGCCCCGTTATTACCGGTATTTACCACTCCCTAACCTTTTGAAGCTAAGAGGCTCATCACTCCCCTCCCTTCTCCGTCACCCCATCCATCGTATTTCCACTCTCAGCCCTTGCTGAAGCCGGTTCCACCGAAGGAGCCGCTTTAGTGATGTTGCATGGCGAAGCCGTCCTGTCGCCACGGGAATTATAGCTCCCCGACCTAAGCAATTCGTCCGTTCGTGCCCAGACTCCGACAACACTCGGCTCTCTAGCGCGTAATTTGTCCCCTAATCTTGAGACATATAGGTAAGCTCATGACTGTATGATCCTAGTCACTTGATAGAGAGCTAGCGAATAGAATTCATGGCCCGAGGAGTAACTTGGCCTTCTGGGCGGCGGGACCATTGTCTTACCTAACTTCAGCCTGCGGTCCTAAATACACAACGGCTCAGGGATGGACTGTGCTCTTGTAAGCTAATATTAGTAATATATGCCATATGGTGATCCGAGCACCTTACCACCCGCAATCGATTTCCTGGGGGAATCCCGACTTGATATCGTAGAACTTTGAAAGAGTGTCCCCAGCGTTCGCCCCGCCGGGCGTTGCTTAGAAAGGAAATTTTGATGTGATTTTTCTATCAATCACACTCGTAGCATTTTCAACCTTAATTTTCCTTATTTTGGCATTCAGCAGGCCAGAAAGGTGTTGCGCTGAAATCTTGAGCTGGGCTGTATTTTGCCCTCCGCTGTATATGCAATTCTGTTCACTCGTCTGGTCCGTTCCAAGTCACCAGCCTGTGGGGTGAAAATATCATGGCATTGTTGGATACAGTAAACCGCCAAGGTACGGTACCATACCATATTGCTATGCCCTTGGTCCAGTGGAATAAGAGGCGTTTTCTGCAACCTAACGGGTATGAAACTTCACTTTACCTCAAAGTCTAGTAATTGGCAGGAACGGCTTTGAAACTGCCGCAGCCTCCGTATTTGATGGGTGTCTACCCATCTCAACTCGCTTGGACCAGAAATGATATAAATGACGTGTACGTCTCAAGTCATAGCGGGTATGCTCCCAGTTGAAAGTCTTCAAAGACAGGCCAGCAACCCATCGCGAGACAAACATCCGAACAAAAAAGCGGGAAAATATAATTCAAACTCATTGTAGCACGACTCGGGTAGAAGAGTAAACTTACGGTTCTCTGTTCATTCCCGGAAACGAATCCCACTGCGTCGAGAGGTAATAATGCAGTACCGCAACCTTCCACAAGGTTGTAGGAGGGAGACGGGACCAGATTCTCGAGACTTTTTCGCAATCACGAGCGAATCTTCCTGTTTTTTTTTTTGTTTTTTTTTGCCTTTTCCCTAATTTTTTGACCCACCCTTCCCTTCTTTCCTTACTACATGTATGTGCCGTGGCCACGACGGCTCAGGCGATCGAGGCCCTCGCTTTATGAACGAATTTGTCAACGGAAGCACAGGGGCCGACACCCGGGATGGTTGGTAAAAAAAAAGAGCAACAAGGCACGGTCATTTCCAAGTGACGTAGGGCGAGCCGGGGGGAGACGCCGGGATGGAACCGGTTGGTTTGCCATTGCGGCTGTCCGAGACAGTATTAGGGGTCTCCATTGGATTGAACTGATCTGGTGATGGGATGTTATGGGGGAGGTGCGCGGTTCGTGTTTTGATCAATCGACGGGAACCAACCCCGAGTTCAGGTTCAATGAGATCTCTGGGAAGCGACGCTAGTAGATTTAAAGCTTCGATTGGTGGAAGACGGATAAGTTTCGTTTTTCTAAAACCGTATGGGGAAATAGGAATCGAAAGACAAAGACATAAGAAGCCAGATCTCACTGCCAAATGTATCGTGCTTCTTTGAGGGGATCGATTGCCCCTCCCCTCACTTCCCTCCCCTCCCTTCCTTCCACCCCCCACGTACTGTACTTGTATCTCCCGCCGTGCATCCAATAACTATTCATGGGAAAGACAGAATTACAAGGCGAGACATAGCAGGGCCTCAAGAGAAATAAAACGAAAGGAAAAGCCAGAAACACACAAAAAAGAAAGAAAGAGAGAAAGAGAGAAAAGAGGAACTGGTGTTGGTTTCGGCCCTCCCATCGGCCAGTAAATGGTTACTAGAAACTCGATCTTGATAGATTTCGCTACACTTGATTAGCTTGAAGAAGGCATGTGCTCCTGCAGATCCTTGCCGTCCAGATCTCGCGTATCTAAGGGGAATCGGAGAGTCAGCATCGAGATTCCGAGGCAAGTTCCGGGGAAAGGGAGCCAAAGCTTGGAGGCTGGATCTCTGATCCCGATTGTTCATAAATCTCCTACAAGTGTAACGAGAGCGATGCTCTTCACGCAAGGAACAATTATTATTTTTTCCATGTGTTTGGGTGTGTCTGTGTGTGCATCGCTGAGCCGAGATGGCCATTTTCAACAACAACAACAACCGCATTTTGACATCGTGAACCTGAATCACACAAACACACCTCTCAACCACTAGGATGCGTGGAAAATTCTACCCATACTAAGCCTGATAGTTTACAATCCCGCTTTTTTTATAGACTCGATCCGCCAACCTTTGCTCCGGATTCACAGATCAGGACCAAAGCCACCCCCCAATTCACTAGGGACGTAAATTCCGCTTTTTCAAGCGCAACCTTTTTTAACCAGTGCTCTACCAGTACTTGCAACGACTCCCCCTGCCCTTGAGCTACCGCTGGTGGCTGATGCGATGTCGTCAGTCAAGGGATTGCCATCAGGTTGTTTTCCCAGACGCTTCCCGACCGCAGGTAAAAGGAACCCCCGGCCTACGCTGTATTCCCCTTTTTTCTTCTTTTTTTCTCCTACTTCCTCCCTTTTTCCCAATACGAAGCATAGCTTCTTGTGACAGTCTGCCCAATTTCCATGTCTGGGATAGATTCACCAGAAATGAAGCGAAACATTGCCAAGCCTCTACAACAAGACCCTGCAAACCATTGAACCCTCCCCTGGGATCAGCGCCCTTGCACAGGTAGTGCGCGCATCGAGTGTGCTGAAAGATAGGGTGCTCTGCTTGCGGTATCTATTGCACCCTGCCGACTTGAGGCGCCCCTCCCCTTCCCCCTCTCCGAAGAAGCAAGAACAGAAAGGAAAGGAAAAGAAAAAAGAAAAAAAGGAAAAAGGAAAAGAAAAGAAAAAAGAAAAGTACCCTTTGGAAGCGTGTGAGTTGGGTGAACTGGTTTTGCCAGTCCTGCTCCCGGTATGTGAATCGTGGTGGGTCGGCTGTTGTTCGGATTGAATGTGGGGCTTACGAGCAATAGGTGGTGAACAAGTTAGGTGCGTCTGGGTGGGTGTGTGTGTCCGTCTGTCTGCTTGGAGGAGCAATGAGCGAGCAGCCGACATAACTGAGTAACCTCGTGCGAGTCCTGACTGGACTTAGTGTTTGTGTGTGTGGGTGGGTGTGTATGTGTAGTACTGTGTGCGTCTAGTATGGATGCGTGTGTGTGTGCGTGTGAGGGAGCGAGCGAGAAGAGTGAGAGCGCGAGGAACACTTGGACTATGTGCCAGCAGTGTCCGTCTTTTTGTCTATCCCCTCTGTTTTGTGAGCGGGTTCGGTCGTGTGGTGGTGGTGGGTGTGCGCTGTTTGAGAACCGCCCAGTGATGCTTTCTTGCCCAGCACGGTTGCTCCTCCCATTGCTCCTACACCACCCCCCTTCCCTTCCCTATTTTTCTATTTCTCGCTATCCCCACCACTTCCACCACCCCTCTCAGTTTCTCCCTCTGCCCGCTTCCTCCGCTTCTCCCCCCCCCATCACCACCCCAGTCACAAACTCTCAACCCGCAGCCTCTTGCATCCTCCAATCCCAACCATCTTCTCAACTCCGACAATCTCGTCCCTCATTCTACTCGACCTATTCTTCCGCTATCCTCACACACGCTGTCCTTCCATCATTCAGTCAGCCCCCAGGGGTACCGTCACTGGTACTCTCACTGTCCTCGCTGTTCTCCCCACTATTTTGATACCGGTACTTGCCAGCCCTCGTTCTACCCATCCGTGGTCCGCTCTCTCGACGGACCAATCCAGTTTCGCCGGGAAAAGGCAAAAAGGGAAAGGCAAAGGAAAAAGAAAAGAAAAAACACCACAGCATAGAAAAAAAAAAAAGTAAAAAAAAAGGAAACAAGAAAAAAAGTAAAAAAGAAGAAAGGTCAGAAAAGATTAACTCCAACACCCCCCCCCTCCTTATCACCCGTCCCCTCATTCGCCAATCCCCGACGAAACGTCGCCGACCCTTTACCCTCATTCCCGTAACACGTTTCGTGTTGACCAAGGATTCCAATTGTCTTCGTCGCCTTCCTCACGATAACTACTTGACCTTAACCCCCTTCCTTCGCTCCTCTCCTCTCTTCTCTTTCCTTTCTTTCTTCTCCCCAACAATTCAATCACTCGACATCAACAATGCCTCCCCAACGTACTTTGCCGCCTACAAAGGCGGTGAAGACTGAAAGGACACACGAGGAAAACCAGGAAAGGTTCGTTTTTCAATCGTACTCGCCTTGCCCTTGCATTATCCTCTCCCCCCCCATATCTGTCCAAATAAACCTGCTGTTGAGAGACGAATCTTATGCTAACTCGTCTGCAGAGCCTACATTGCTGCATCTCGGAGAAGCGATCGGAGCTTAGAGGCTCGTATCGAATCGGCACGGAGAGCTTCTGCTATCCACAAGCGTCGTACTGGCCGAGCACTACGGGTGACCGAGCAAGATGTCATTAACGAAGAGATGTACGAAGAGGAAGAGGACGAGTATTATGGATATAGAGGCCTCTATACGGCTCAGTTTAGGAACGGTAATCACGACCTTAATCGTCGGCTCCAAGCGTATCTCCAAAGCCAGTTAGTCATGCGTAGTGCTCTGAGCCAGGCTATGTCCGTTGATGGCGGAAATCCTTCACAGCAGTATCCAGCAATACAGGGTACCTATCAGTCTTCGTACATGCAACAACCCATGGGCGGACCTTACGTAGATGCATCGGTACATCCACCACAAATGTCACCTACAACCTACCAATCTCTTCGACAGCAACCATACCCTTCGCCGGCTGCTGGCCAGCAAAGATATCAGAGAGCCATGTCAATGCAGATGTCGCAACCCCCTTCCATGCATCCTCAAGGTTATCAGCAAGGGATAGCATATGGGAACCAGCCCGTCTTTGCCCCTTCATCTACTCCTGCTGGTTCACTAAGTACTCTAGCTGGCCAGTATCCCACTCAGATCATGCCTAATCATCAAGCGGGCATGATGCCTCAACAGTTCACTCCACAGCAGGTTGCATCGCAAGCGTCGAAAACAAACACCTCGCTTTCGTTCAGTGACAGCCTTGCCGCCTTCCCATTCACCACAGCGCTCCCTCCAGAGACACAGCAATTTCTTCAGCCTGCGCTCGATCCTAGCGACCCGCTTTACCCAGCTCTAATGGCTGGTCACTCCAATGCCCCTCTGTTTGGTTTCAACAATGGTGCGAATGATCTCAAATCACCCATAACAGAGTCCGCACCATCGGTCCGATCAAGCGAGATAAACCCCTCCTCCCCGTCCTTTAGTCCGTTGTCTTCCGACCAGACAACTCTGGACTGTAGCTCTGACCAGCAAACCCTAAATTCACTCTTCGACCCATCAGCCGCCCAAACTTCGTCACCTCTAGAGCGAACATCTATATCGCCGGGGGGCGACAGTATATCTAATGAGAACATGTTTAACAATTGGAACGACCTCATAGAGGAAGAGCCTCTCTGGAATCTTGAAAGGGTCTAATGATAATCGAACAAAACAATTCTGAAATAATCACTGGTCGCAGGGTACATACTTTTTTTATTTTTTTATTTTTCCGTTTTCTCATTTGTTCGTTATCCCTTCCTCATCATTTTATTTTTATTTTTTACGGTTTAACCGGTACGTAGTGAGGATAGGAAGCATCTCTTATTATCCAGCATGGTTTCTTCGGGTCTTTTGCTAATTGGATTTTCTTTATTTTTTTTCACCTTTCCATTTTCGAGCTTGGGTGTCGCTTTCTCCCATCTCTTTGCCTTTATGCGATTTCCATATTATAGCATGGGAACTTGAATTTCGAATTGGTAAATTTATGGGAACATTAGTTTTTTTTTTTTTTTCCTTTCCCCCCTCTTTTTCTCAATGTTTTCTATATTACTTCCTTTTTGTCAATCGGGGTCCCGGGCGCCATATAACTATTGTTTTTCTCGTTTTTTGTTGAACATCATTTTTTCTTTTTCCTCTCGCCTTCCTCGCATGGGAGAAAGAGGAAAAGAAAAAGCCAAAAAATTCGATTCACGCCTTAGTTTCCTTCTCTCCTCAATGCCTCAATTATTTCCCTATTTCTTAATACCTTTTTCGCCCTTACGCGCTTTTTAAGCATGGGTGGTATTGGACTGGGCTGGACTGGATTGGATCGGATAGGTCCCATACCTATCTCTTCCGGCGAACTATTTTTTTTCTTTCCGCCTTTTCCCTTAACACCGAAGGAGGCATAGCAGGAGGCGGAACGAACGAGAAGAAACTGAAAGGCTGTGAACTCTTTTTTTCATTTTTACTTTCTTATCACTGACTCTTTTCCATTTTTCCGCATTTTTTTTCCTTTCTATCCTTCTACTCTACTTTACCCTTTAAAGGTTGTTAGATGTATATAAAAACATTACGGCAAGACAGACAGACAGATTGTTTGATAAACACCGCTTTCCTCTTTTCTCTTTCTTGTGCTGTAGAGATTAGCATATCACACACCCCATCCGACTCATCCAAACAGGCACATTCCACCAAATGATAGGCTGATACCCGACCAACCCACACACAAACCATTCCCATAAAAAAACCCAACCGGATCATTTCTTTTCCCTCCTTCCCTCCTTCCTTCCCTCCCTCAATCACCCCCCCACACACCTACCTAGCACAGCGCGACTTTGTCGACTCGACTAACCATAACCTAGCCAGCGCAGCGTAACTTAACTTTAAAACCCCATCCATCTACCGTAGTTTCTATCTAGTCTATCTGTCTTCGGGGAATTACCACTTGAGAACAATAAACCCGTCGGGAT
>Ga0307507_10002662_pt1 | contig 36817 bp, 11 predicted proteins | sample 7_EM_MG_FD_207223 | JGI IMG/M metagenome (GOLD analysis project Ga0307507, IMG submission 207223) | Populus trichocarpa ectomycorrhiza microbial communities from riparian zone in the Pacific Northwest, United States - 7_EM | ecosystem: Host-associated > Plants > Roots > Unclassified | place...
GGTCTCCCCCTGGAAAACCTTATATCTATATATATATTATATATTAATTAAACTCTATATATAAGGCTCTAAGTTAAAGCTATTAAACTCGGGTTAAAATTTACGTAGGGTACCTAACGTTCCGCATATTATTATAGTAGTTGATAAAACAAGTGGCGACCGCTGGGTTGAACGGAACACTAGTTAGGCATTCGAAAACGAGGTCGGCATAGAAAATTGTGTAATCTGAGATTTATTCTAGCACATGTTCCTAATTTGCTGCTATCGCAACTCACTGTTTTTGGTTGCGACAATGATATCACCGCAGGCAGTCGATTGCGCGGGCGGAGAAGCAGTAGGTGTTCCATCTTGACGAGCAGCGATCGGCTCGAGCAATGGCTTAGAGAGCGCGAGAACAAACAAGCATAATAGCGTTGTGAAATAAGCGAGCGACATGATGCAGTGAACAGGGAAACGCAATGCGACTGTGGTTAGTTGCGAGAAGCAAGAAGCCCAATACCCATTTTATAAGACGCTTCAAGCCTCATATAGTGCATTCGCAAGATGAACTCGCAAGATGGAAAAGGATGTACAGATTCACAGGCTGCGCCACCAGTACGGAGGACGGAGCAAAAAGATATTTCCCCTTCCTTTTTGGGATTAGTCGTTGCCCTCCATAAGGCCCCAGAGTTATGGGGGCTTTATCGCTTAAGCAACAAGATTTTGGGCGGTCTCTGCCACTAAGACCCGCTAAAGGCCCCTAAACATCAGCGTCCTTACGGGCAACCTTATGGGGGGAAAACCGCTTGTCCCAAAAAGGAAAGGGAAATATCTTTTGCTCTGTCCTCCGTATACCAGTGGGTCCGAGCCACACAGGCACCTGTTCGGCAAAGCCTGACGACCTGCATTGCTGTCAACCAAGAAAGTGGCAGTGCAAGGCATTCAAACATCTGTTTTCAGGAGTTACCCGTGACGTTTTGGTTTTCGTAAACTCAACCAACACCACCTCGCTAGCTAGGTGGCTGCCAGCAAGGTGCACAGCCCAGCAATGTCAGAATTAAGCGAGAGATGCTGACTAAGCTCTGGACACGTCGCGTGAGCAAGCTCTGCATGTCAATCTAGATAGACATCAACCGCATCTACTGCATCACGAATTAATCAATATTCATCGTCTGCGTCATCTCTATCATCAAATAGACCCTTAAGACACCTCCGCTGTGACCTTATGACCTTGTAATTCCAACAGGTTATGAGCCCAGGTAGCGACACCTCTCCTGACTCAAAAATCGACCCCGAAAATAACCTCCTCTACCTTAACCTCAACAACACCTACATACAATCACAAGGCCAGTAAAATCGTTATTTTTAATGGAGACAACTTTACAGACTAGGAGCGCACCTGCAAGGCAGCCCTAATTATGTTAGAGGGCTAGAATTTTGTTATTAGTACAGAGGACCTAAATTAAGTTAATTTAGCTAATAGAAGAAGAAGATAAGGGGAAGTAAATAAGATTATCTATAATTTAATAGGAGATGACTATTAGGAAGAGATATATATAATAATAAAGGCGTACAATATTTAAGGAATGTAGGAAGGAATAAAGAAGTTTAATAAGGTTAATAATAAGGTCTATATTTCTAGACTTTATAGAGAGTTCTATAGCACTATATTTAACCCTATAAAGATGCAAATTGTTAAGTTCCTTTATATACTTAATTAATTTAAGATTAATCTAGCCTTAATGCCTTAAGTATTTACTAATAATAATATTAAAGAGTAGCTTCTCTTGGCCCTACTAAGCAATGTTATATAGTAGAATGTAAAGACCTAGTGCCTATAAGACAAAAGAGACCTTAAGAGCTGTATTACCCTTCTTTAGGAGCAAGAGACTGCTCTTCCTACATAAGCATAAACTGCAGCACTTATATATAAGAGGAAAGATAAACCTAGAGGGAGAAGGGGAAACTAAGGTAAAGGTCAAATAAGGGGCAGAGGTTATGCTGGTAGATTTAATTATTCCTTATTATATCATTACTAAAGCTTATTGTCTTAAGTAAGTAAAGAGCTAAGATAACCAGAAAAAGACAAGTGTAGAGTATACTATTAGAAAGGTTACTACCAGAAAGACTATCCCCTGCTTAAACAATTCCGATTTAATAACACTAAGAAGATAGGTTAAGGTGCTCCTAAAATAAAGGAAGTAGGAAATATAGCAATAGCTAAGGAAGAATTTAACAGCAATTTAATTTACTTTAACCCTAACCCTAACCCTAAATATACTATACTTACAACAACACCTCTAGCTTAGGCTCTTAACTTAGGTGCAACAACTAAGCACTTTACTAGTAACCAATTAGACCTAATATACTTAAAGAGATGGAATATGCTATAATAGGTCCGCACTATAAATAGAATCGTTGTTCCTGCTATAGGATATAGCCAAGCTTAAATTAGTACCCTAAAGCTAAAAGACGTCTAGCTTATACCTTTATTTAAGTTAATTAAGCTAATCTTAGTAAGGACTCTCACTTAGAAAGGCTACTTAATTACATTTAACCTAGATAATTAAGCTACTGACAAGCATAAATTAGGTATAACATTTAAGGCTATTATAAGGAACAACCTTTATATACTATAAGAGTATTAGGAAGCATTTAATACAACAGTGGAAGTATATAATTTATAACTAAACGTTAGTAAAACAGATGCTAAGCTATAGTACCGCCAAACTAGATACACAAATTATAGCAACCTATTTAAGTTATAGCACTCCTTATTAGGCATAAAGCTTAAAAAGAGAGTAGTACTAGTTAGTAAGAGTATATATAAAGCTTATCTAGCTAGAAAGATATCAGAAATACTAAGTAAGAAGACAATTAAGCGCGAGAAGATACCTAGTTAAGGGCTACACCTAGATACTATAGGATGAATTAGTATATTAATTAGAGGTTATAACTACTACCTACTAGCCCTAGATAATGCCATATAGTATACTTAGGTTATTTCTCTTAAAACCCTCTAAACTAAAGAGGTACTACCGCATATTAAAGAGATTATTGCAAGGGTAGAGAGGTTCACTAGCAATAAAGCTATATGGATTTAAGCGGACAATAGAAAGGGGGAGTTCGGCCGCAGATTTTAAGACGAACTAATACCCTAGGGTATTAACTTTAAACCTTGTCCGCCATATAAGTACTTATACAATAGCGCAATCAAGCGCGTGATCTATACAGTTAACTATAAAATAAGGTCACTTCTATTTTAAGGAAATATACTAGTTAAACTCTGGTGCTATGTAGTTAAGCATGCTATCTAGATTAAGAATTAAGTACCTACCTTAGCACTTCTATTTAATAACGAGCATAGTGGTACCATTATACCCTATAAGGCATACACCTAATAAGTTCCTAACTTAAAGAATCTAGTTATTTTTAGGTGTTACGCTAATCCAATTAATACGCTTAAGAAATACCCTAGGAAGTATAATTTAAGAATAAAACCTAACTATGGTTTTATTGGATTAAAAGGGAGTAGTTAATTTAAGATAATAAACCTATATACCCAAGCAATTAAGCTCTTTAGAGATACTAAAGTGAACAAGTATAGGTTTCCTTATAGAGCACCTTGGGTGCAAGCTATAAGTTAAGCTATGAGACATAGAGACTAAGTGGGCCGCTTAGATTAAGTAGGAAGTCCAGGTCAAGATTAAGCGGAACGCTTAGATCAAGATTAAGCAGGACGCTTAAATTAAGCTATAAGCTAACCTCTACCTCCCCCTACTACCTTAAACGCGCTAATAGAGACTCTAGTTATGAGAACTATAAATAGGCCAGATAGTAACTAAGTGGGCTATTTAAACCAAGTGGGAAGCCTAGGTTAAGACCGAGTAGGCCGCTCTAATTAAGTGGGAAGCCTAGGTTAAGATTAAGTAGGACGCTTAAATTAAGGTAATGCTAAGGGTAGGACGCCCATACAAAGCACATCGATATGCATTTCTTATGCGCAGAGAATAAGGTCTGGAAGGTTACTAAATATAAGGGTTTTTAACAATTTGGTGGTTTAGTTAGTAATAGCTGTAAAAGCTATCCACCTAGAAGCTAAGAATATTACCTCCTTAGGAGCACCTATAGCACTATTTGACGCTATTAAGCTAGATTAGGCCTTAAGGGAGGATACTCCTAGCTAGATAAAAGCTATCTTTAAAGAATTTCTCTCTCTTAAGAGAATGCATACCTATACTATTATAAGGGGGAGAGTACTAGAAGGAAGGTTGTTACTCCTAAGCAAGCTAGTTTTAAAGCACAAGTACAACGCTAAGGGAGAAGTAATTTATAAGAAAGTAAGACTGTATATTTAGGGAGATAAGCATACCCCCGATATTAACTATTTTAAGATATTTATTGTGAAGGCTTAGTCAAAAGAACAGAATCTATTGGTAGCCAGTGAACGAGAATTCCAAGACGAGGACTGGAAGAAGGTCGAGGAAAGGACACGTCTATATACATGGCGCCAAGGCTCGGCCTCGGCCGAGCCCCTGACTAGGGTCTGTAACAGTGCCGTAACATTTATATCTGTTGTATAATATAACACCTTTAGGTTCCTAATAGCAAAGGTAGCAGCTGAAGATCTTAAACTTGACTATATTAACGTCGAAACTATATTCTTAAACCCACTATTGCAAGAATAGATTTATATATAGATTCTTAACCTATTAAGAGACTTTAAACCTAAGCTTAAGGGCGTAAAAGACATCTACTTAAAGCTAAATAAGTCACTTTATGGCCTAAAGTAGGTACTAAGAGAATGGTTTTAGATAGTTAAGAAGTTCTTTAAGAGTATAGGTTTAAAAGCAGCTAATACTAACCCCAATCTCTTTATAGGAAATAAAGTATATATTTTGCTATTTATTAACAATATACTAATTATAGGAAAGCGCCGATACCTGAATATTATAAAGATAAGAATCTTAAGAGAATAGAGATGTAAAGACCTAGGTTCTATAGAAGTATTTATAGGCTTCTAAATTAATTAAGACCGTATAAACTAAACCCTTAAGCTATATTAGATGATGTATACTAAGAAGCTACTTAAACGGCTAAAAATGGATAACTATAATCCGGCTAAGCTACTAATACTAGTAGGTACTGTTCTAAAGCCCAATATTAAAAGCCTCCTTAAGTACGACAATGCGACAGTCTACTAATAGATTATTAGCTCTACAATCTACCTTTTAAACTGCACACGTCCTAACACTAGCTATGCTATTGGTCAGCTAGCTAGGTTTATAGCAGCACTAGGAGAATCGCACTACCGCTTAAGCAAGCAGCTGCTGCGATATCTAAACGGCACTCTCAAAACCGGAATCACCTACTTAAATCAAGCAGTTTACCTTCCTCTATGCAAGCTTACGTTAACTAATCTACCTACTAGCTATAGCATCTTTACTAACACCACGTGGGGAACAGAACACAATTAGATATTATTTTAGGGTATGGCAGTTATATACTATAGGGGAGCGGTAATCTGGATAGCTTAAAGGCAGAAGTTAATAGTATTAAGTTTAATAGAAGCAGAGATTATGGTAGTATTAAAAGGAGCAAGGTTAGCAGTATAGCTTAAGAAGCTAATAAGAGATCTAGGGGAAAGAGATAATAATAACAACCCCTTTATCCCTACGCTCTATTGTAATAATAAGAGCACGGTTGACCTGTTATATAACACAAAGCACTACTAGAAAGCCAAGCATATTAAGACTTAATACCTCTTTATATAAAACAACATGGTTTAGCAAGGTTAATTTAAAGTGGTATATATATTAGGTAAAGATTAACCTAGAGATATACTCATAAAACAGCTACCAATTAACCAATTTATAAAGCACTATATAATATTAGGAATTAGTAACTAATGGAAACAGTAACAGACGGAGACGGAGCAAGTTACAGAGGTTTTTCGCCTACTATAGGTTTTCCCTCTATATGTAGGCCAAATGGCACTTGCAAGGTATTTGGGAATAGCTTTATAATTGCCTATTTGGGACAGACGAGGAGAGCGTCGTTAGCATGGGGGAGTGTCAGAATTAAGCGAGAGATGCTGACTAAGCTCTAGACACGTCGCGAGAGCGAGCTCTGCATGTTAATCTAGATAGACATCAACCGTATCTACTGCATCACGAATCAATTAATATTCATTGTCTGCGTCATCTCTATCATCAAATAGACCCTCAAGACACCTCCACTGTGACCTTATGACCTTGTAATTCCAACAAGCAAGGAACCCAGAAAATCACGATATATTCACTACTTATTTTTATAAGGCCCTCGCCGTACTACAATTCCGTTAGCCTTATTGTAGGCCCTTATAACTTTACATGTATCTATCTCTTTGCGCTTCTGGGCCTTAATTACCTTATTAGCAGCCCTTTTCTCAAGCTTCTTTAGCTTCTCTTGTGCATCCTGCAACACTAAAAGTTCAGAATTCTTTACAGCATTGCGCCCATCTTGTACATAAAGTACGCCTCCCGTTTAAAGTGACTGCCGAGCATCCTTTTGCATATCCTTATGCTTCTGCGCTGCAGCAGTAGTGCATAATAAGTCTCTATATGCAGCCTTAGCTGCAACCGCAATCTATATAGTACTATTCGAAGAGGCTTGGCGGGTTTGAAATGGTCTTGGTAATTGGTCCGGGTCACGTGCTACCCCATTAAATTTTGAAATCGAGTTTTGAAATCTACCCCTTACTACTCTCTATCTTCCCCCATTTACTACACCCTACCTACTACTAATATAATACTCCCTGCCTACCGTCGAAATGCCTTCTAATTGTATATTTTGCACTACCTGCAAGCAGTATCGCTCTTTTACTAACTTTACAACAAACTATCTTGGAGCTCTGTATAAGACCTATAAACCTTACAAGGTTAATACTTTTTCCCCCTCCTTTTAACCGCCTTTCTAACTCTATATATAGGAGAAAAGAAAGGGGCGGTCCTAATAATCTTTAGTAGACCTTCGACAGCCTACCGCTACTTCTACCGCTACTTCCACTGCTGCTTCAGCTGCTGCTTCCGCTACTGCTTCCACTACTGCTTCTTCCTCTACTTCCCACCTCCTTATACCGCCCGTATCAATCCAGCCGCCACCTACTACGGCCCGCCCTATTATGGACTAGTTGATATCGGGCCTATAAATATAGCCGCTATTACTATAGTCCGTCCTATTGCAGACCAGTTAGATATTAGGCCTATAAATACGGCCTATAATTACTGCCAAGCTTTATACTAGATAGATAAACGGATTGGTTCTATATGGGCTAAATAGCCTTACTTTAAGAGCTGCTATAAGCAAGGCGATATTATCCTACCTTTATTTAAACCCCCACTATAGTATTTACAAACCCTACTGCAGTCCTAAAAATGCTTTACCTATATATTTTAGGACTAGCTCCATTTATATAACGCGGCTTTAGCTTTTACCTCCATTAACTGCACCATTACTAACTATAGCGCTACTTCAGCCGGTATTAATTGTTTTTAGATTTATGGCGAACTATACTACCTTACTAGGCCTGTAGAAGCTCCCTCTAAAGCTATACCTTAATATACTTAGCTTTACTTTTATAACCCTACCTACGCTACTAATATCTATCTGCAGACTAATCCGCAGCTTAATACAGAGGTTTTACAGCATCTTACTGATATACTATATAAGATTGGTAATCCTTTTATTACCTTATACTAAATCGCTATAGAACAGCTTTAGGCGCAGGCATAGGCGTAAGCTATATTTACTCCGTTATAGATTATTCTAAACCCATAAATATAGCTAATTGTTAAGGTAGGCGCTAATTAGCGCTATAAAAATCTACCTATAGCTACTAAGGTCGCTGTTATTATTCCTAATAAGCATAAAAGCGCTAGCTTCCGTGATATTGTTCTTGCTAACTGTGGCTAGCCTAGGGAGCCCCTATAATACTACTATATTAACTTAAACCACGCCACCTATATGCCGCTATATTACGTGCTGCTCTTTCCTTATAGCGACCCTAGCTGGCACTGGGGTATATAGCTCTGTAGCGAGTCCTATACCTACTAATATAACCATCTTCCCTAGCGAGCTTACTTTTAGTTCTACCTTTACATCTATAACAGCTCCGAATTAGTGCCGTTTGCCTTCTGGCGCCTATTTTAGTAATACGTTGTTAACGCCTGGGCCCTATATAACCAGAATAAGCTTAACTGGATCCGTTCTTACTAGTCTAATATCTATACGGACCTATATAACGGTATCGCGGATGCTATCTCCCGCGGAGATTTTAACCCTAATTCTATCGGCCACCGCTTTATTTTTCCTTTAAGTTACCTTAGTAGCGCCTACTTTATTAGCCAGTGCTACTAAGATTCTATAGCTATAGTCCGCCGTTACGGCCGTCTAAGCCTATTTATTACTTTTATAGCCAATCTATGGTGGGACAAAATTACCCGCAAGCTTTTACCTTACTAAACCGCTATTAACTATAGCAAAATCTCCTTAATACGATATGGTTTATTCGGCCGAGCGTATCGTTATACTAAGGGTATCGTTGTATGATATACTTGTATATAAAATGTACCCAAAATTAAAATTAGGTAATGATATTATGTATCTACGGGCATAAAGTCGTAATTAAGCGATTAGCTATACTAAAATACATTGTGATTAATTGCTGCTTGGTATTTTAAGGTCGTCGGCCTTGAATTTAACGCTCATGCCTTGATAGAGTCGTAATTACGTCTCTATTAGAATCGCTTTGCTGCTCCTTATAAAGACGAAGCTTTTATAAGGCCACAAGCGCCTTATTAAGCTTGATTTGAGGTTACTTAACAACTTTCTTATCTAATTCTGCATTGCGGTCGGGCCCTGCGTAGAGCTCTACTATATGCTTAATAAGATCCTCTAACAAATCTTCTACTTCCTCACCCAGTAGCTTAACAAATTCCCGAATATTTATTACAGCGTAAATCTTTCCTGCTGTAAGTAGCTGTTCTGCCATTTGCTGCATCTTATTAACCACAAGAGGATCTAGATAATCTTAAGGGCGAGGCCGTGGGCCTATACAAGAGCAAAATAACGTAGATTTAATAAAGCAATTCTTAATTGTTTATAGTATAACTTCCTTCTAAGCTTTAACTGACCATTAAATTACCTGTAAGACATGCATCTGCTTAATTAGATCCTCATCTTAAAGCGAGCACTCTACTATAAATCACAGCTAGTATCGCCAGTAGAGTAGCTTAAAGTTTGCAATTATCCCTTAATTAAGAGGCTAATATACTAAAGTACAATTAGAAGGAAGGAACTCCACGCGTATGTTCTTAAGAGAGCTATTCTCAATAAGTATTCAAACAGCTGCTTTATAGGCGCTAAAGCCGTCAATCAAGAGCAGTATCTTCCTACTATGCATCCTTTTATTAAACCAGGTAAGCCACTTAAGCATAATCACCGTTGTCATCCAGGCCTTCTTATTATGCCTCCACATAATATTTATTAAGGCTATATTAATATAATTGCGTATAAAGTAATGTGGCTTTAATAATAAGCTAATTACAAGAAGAGGAAGCTTATCTAAGCTATCTGCATTAGAGCAATTGCCTAAAGAGATTTATGCCTTCTACTTCTTCGTTCCTAATAGAGCCTTAATAACCAATGTAGTATCTAGTATAGCCTTCCAAAATAGCCCTGTCTTATCCATATTGTAAATATCCTTTAGTAGATAAGGTTCAATAATTGCTTAAAGCTCTACTATGCAATCTTCTGTTCCCTCCATATTAACTGAGGCAGCCTTACCATGCTACTCCCTCTTATAAATTCCGTTACGAGATTTAAAGCCTTCTAACCAGCTAAGCGACTACTTTAGCTTAACTGTTATTGCTAATATAGGTATTCGTTGCCATAACTAAGTGGTGGCAGCACGTATAAGGTCGCCAGTAATAAGAATGCGAGAGTTCTATAGGCGTTAGTGCCACTTAAAGAGAGCCTCCTCTAATAAAAGGATATTTGGCAGCTCTCTTTTACTCTTATATACTTTATCCACATTATAATTTAACTTAATTAAGATGTTGGAATTTATCGCTTAGTATTTCTAATATTAAGGATTAATTAATATTGTAACGGAGAAAGTTGCTTACCCAGCAAGCAACCTCCAATTGTAGTAGACCGGGGTGGTTTTAATAATAGGCACGTATTTTCTGGCGCTCGTAATCGGTAAAGCCGTGACGGCGTTGTCTTATAGAATTTTGATGCCTTGCTATAATAAATAAGATAGAATTAAGTATAGAGTAAGATCTAAGGGTAATTTTAATGGATTTTAATCGTTGTGTGATATATTTAATGGCTGAACTTGCGGTAAGCAAAGGTCAAATTCAACGAATTAAAAACTGCTTATACCAATATTGGTGGTAGGTGCTTAACGATATCGGCAAAGATTAGATTATCGTAATATTATACCAAAAAAGGCTTAATTAAGGGGTATAGATTGTAATGTAGAGGGTATCGTTATATACCCTATATTGTATTAAGGAGATTTTACTATACCCTAATTTGGTTGCCTATGTCTTCTATATAAAGGTTATCCACCTTCTATATAACCTTAAGAAAAACTAGATTTTTAATAGATTCCTTAGCTATATTTAGACTATTAAATATTAAAAACGGTGCCTACTATATTTCTACCTTCTTCTCTTTTTATATCTAGAGGACCGTAATACATTAATAGATCCTATAGTTATTAACCGTTATATATCTATAGAGCTCCCACGGCCTTAGGATAACCCTACTAGATAGCTTACTAATATTATATGGACTATAATAGTCTATAGGCCCTATAGTGCTAATAACCTAAACGCCCCCTATATAGTTGCTAGTAGTCTAGGCTATCTGCTAACCTACTTAAAGCGATTTCTAAAGCCGTTTTGCCCCGCAACGGCTGTGTATAATAATAGTTACCCTTAGTATCGCCGCCGTAATAATTTACGGTTATAGCCTATCTGTATACTAAGCGGTAATAGTGATACTATAAACCTTAACAACTACTAGGTTGTACTATATAATCCCTATTTTAGCGCAAAGTATAGGGCCTATATTAACGTCGAGGTCTATGCCTCTATATAGGCTGTAAAGTATATCTATAAGTATATTTATAAAGGGACCAACTAAACAACTATATAGCTCTTAGACAATAACAACAAAATTAGTAGTTACCTTTATAGTAAATTGTCAGATAATTCAGATAGAGGGGTTCATTGATGCAATGGGTTGATTGATTGATGATCTTGACTTGATCGTTGATTGATGTCGATGTCTTGACCTAGGGCCCCTGGGGCTCTGAAGAGATTTACAATGCACGTGACCCGTGCACGTGACCCGTGCACGTGTCCCACGCCTTAGAGAATACAGATTATCTAACATAAATATATTAGCCCTATGGAGGCTATCTAGCGGCTATTTAAGTTTCTAGTTTATAAGGAATACCCCCCTATAATATAGCTCGCCATATACCTTCCTAGCTAGCAGCCTGTTTATTTTTAGCTAGATAAGTCTATAAAGGACCTATAACAGCGCCTTAAAATAGCCTATTTAACTTTAACTGCTTAGTTTTAGTATAACTCTAAAAATATAAATAGTCGTGCTACGCTTTACTAGGACTTCCCTTATAGATATACCGTTATAGTAAAAATACACTAGTAGTAGCGCCGCGTCTGCCTAAAGGATACCGTTATTGGCTATATATATTACTATAGCCCCATTACTGGCAAACGGTATTATTTACAGCTGCTACTTACCGTTATTTCTAGCACTACCTCTTTTAAGCACCTCTGTACTATTACTAGTACTATTTACCTAACCTTTTAAGCCGCTTACGTAGCTTTAGGGCTCCTTAATAATAACTAAAAGTGGGTTAACTACCTATAGGAAGCATCTGTATTTACTACTAGTGCCTAGCTACGGTCTTTTTTTATAACTTCTTTGGTCTACAGCCCTATAAGCAACCCTCCTGCCCTTTAGGCGAAATTTAAGCCGTCTCTCTATAATAATCTCCCTTATGTTTTAGAGCGTCGGCCTAATCTTCTAGGTAGCATTAATAATATATATCTAGATTACAGCCTATATTTTATCTAGTAGGTGCTTGCGGACTATAGCAAAACTTTTATAGATTACTTCTACCTCTACTATAGTATCGCTAGAACCTTATAGATAGTAACCCACTTATTGCCATAGAGCTTAATTATAGCACTATTAAAAAAGGCCGTCTTTTTACAGAGCTGCGTTCCTAGCTAAATTCTAACTAGGCTGCCTACTTTACTGCAGTTACTACCACTATAGATATAGACCTATAGACCGCCTATTTTTTACTATAGGGCTCTATAAGCACTAGTAAAACCTTTTTTTACTACTATATTTACCACTACTACCGCTCCTACGGCCGTATTGTTCTCTATATTACCTCTTCTAGTATAGCTGCCCTTTTACTACTTAGTAGCTAAACTACCTACTCCCGTTTTTGTATTCCTATTAATCTATATAAGGAATCCGTATATAACGTACCTAAAGACTCCTAGCTTGTAACAATGCCTTATAGGAAATAACACGGTAGACTCGCTAATGGGCTAGGTATATAGATAAACAAGAAGTTAACAAGTAATAGTAATAAATAACAACTAGTAGAGTAGTTGCCTAATAGATTAACTATAAGGAAAGGAACTATCTAGGTAGGAACTATAGGTCCTTAAATACACATCCATACTCCTAAGAAAGTCGTTACTCTATCTACTCTGTCTACTCTGTTTGCTTTATTATAGATCTTATAGATTATATAGATTATACAGATTACATTACGTGACCTTAGCTACTATTCCTCGTTATATAGCTCTACTAGTTCCATCCTAAACTATACCCTTACTAACCAACTAGCTTCCTCCAACTCCTCTCTAAGTAGTTATAACATTACACTTAAAGCGTCCATATTATTATTTCTCTCCTCTTTATCTTTATCCTTAAAGATTTCTAATATCTCCAAGTCGTCTAACAGAGGTATAATGTCCGTTTAATTAATTTGGTTAATATCGTTGCTTATTATACCTAAAGCTTCTTCTTCTTCTTTTACAGCCTGCCGGTCTCATACCATTACTACAATACTATCTCTATATTCTTATTATGCAAAAGAGGGGTTAGTTTGCGTTATATTAGCAAGCCCTTTATCTTAGCAACCCTCTTCCTATTTAGAGTGCACTAAAGCAAATATTTAATTATCCTATAATATTCGCTTAGTTTCTAATACTAAATATACGCGTTCTATTACTCTTAATAGTCTTTAAGTACCCTTATTAATGGCTGCTAGGGTCCTAGGTTTAATCTACCACTACAAAACTTAATAATAAGCTATTAGTAGCGTTGGCTAAACTTTGTTGTTCTTATAATACTAAGCAAGAGGCTACCGCTACTTAATAACAAGCTCTTAATTCTTATCTGGCTGCGTTTACTTAGTTAATCCGTCTTAAGAAGGTTTATAAAAAGGTGCGTTCTAAGAAGTAGAAACTTATAGAATAAGGCCTTTAGGAACTTGGCAATAAAAGAACGGATTCTCTTCTAACAAAGAGGGAAATAACTCTAAATACCTTAGTAGCTGCTCCTCTTGGGTCCCCCTTAGGTAAATTATTCTTTGGCAATCCTTCTTTATTAATGCCACCTAACCCATTTTCTTCTAATACTCCTATACCTTTCTTATAGCGTTCTTTAAATTATCTAGTAGCTTCTAAGTAGTCTTATTATAGCCTATCCACTTAACCTTATACTATATTTTATTATTAACATCCTTATAACTAATAATCTTTAAAACTTCCTATTTATCTTCCTTTTAACCTCTATATATATCTGCTTTATAGACTAGTGGCTTAATATCTCTATATACTAGTTCTAGCATTGCGATATATTATATAGGGTAGATCTTTATTTTCTCTGGTAAGTTAAGTCTATATATAACTTCTAAGATCTTTACTTTAACTGTAAATAGTCCTAGTCTAATATAGTCTAACTTTTTACTTGGTCGTGAACTTTTAAAATTTTTGTATAGTAGCTATACTTTATCTCCCTCCTTAAGATCTGGTCCCTTAGATCTCCTAGCATTATAGTACCTTTTTATCCTTACTTATACTAGTTTAGCTATTTCTTTAAGGTAATTATAAAGATTTATTAAGTTCTCCATTCTCTCTTTAGCTATACTACTTATCTTTTTTACTTATTAAGGCGATAACGATATTCTTAGCTTATATCCATAATTGGCCTTAAAAGGTAACGTGTCTATTTCTTTCTATAGTGTTATATTATATGCAAACTATATAACTGGTAATAATAATACCTTAAGTACTGTTCTAACGTCTAGTTTAGTCTTTCCATTTAGCCATCCATTTATAGGTAATACGCAGTTAATATTACTACTTAAACCCCTTATTCTGCTAAAAATACTTCCTAAAATGCTGCTATAAATCTTAGGTCTCTATCCAATATAACCTTTATTAGTGCTCCGTGTCTTACAAACACTTCTTTAATATAGATTTTAGCTATATCCTCCGCTAAGATTTCTTCTATATACGCTATAAAGTAGCCCCACTTAACTTGTCTACTATTATAAGAATTACGTTATAATCCTATCCGGTAATAGGGTCTTTAGACTTTAGTAACTTTATAATAAAGTCCTATAATATAACCTCCTATAGTCTCTCTAGTATCTTAACAGGTTATAGCCCTCCATATAGCTTATGCCTTATTAGTTTATTTCTCTAACAATCTAGATATTCCTTTATAACTTGTCTTGCTAGCCCCTAGATTCCTTAAATAATATACTCCTCTTAAAGTCTTAACACTAAGCCTATAGCTCTATTATATCCTTGCATTATTTCTTTATAAAATTCTTTAACAAACTCTTTTGCAATATTCCTAGGTATATACATAGCTTCTTAGTGCTCATACTACTCTAAGTCTTAATCTTCACTCTATACTTCTTAGATTCTTTATAACTAATTGCTTTCTAGTGTCTTATACACTTATTCTAGTCCTTTTTTAGTAGTAGCCGCTAGTTTAGGATAATTATACCTAATTAGTCTATCCTTGTCTTTTTTAATATAGCGCCTAATGGTTTCTTATTATTCTATAGTTCTGCCCTTCTGCTAAGTGCATCTACTCTTACATTTTCAGTTCCTTTAGTATACTGAATTTTAAAGTAGTATTCTGTAAGCATTTCCGCCTATCTAACTTGTCTATAGTTGAGTTCCTTTATTATTAGGAACCCTATTAGGTTCTTATAGTCTATTTTAACTATAAATGGTTTCTCTATGCCTTGCAGGAATGCTCTCCACTTTTTAAGTACTATAACTATACCTAACAACTCCTTATTATAGATATTATAGTTTAGTTCTAATAGTGTTATCTTTTAACTATAGTATGCTACTAGGTGCTATGCGTCCTAGTGCTTCTATAGCAAGTATGCTTTTAGTATAAAGTCTAATACGTCCATCTCTACAACCGTATCTAGCTTTAGTTAATAGATCTTAAAAATTGGATCCTAGGTAAATAACTCCTTAAGTTCTCTAAACAGTTTTTTTTTGCTTACTGCCCTATATCTATGGTTCCTCTTTCTTTATAAGTCTTATAAAAGGTTTAATATTCTTTAACCACTATATAATAAACCTCCTATAGTAGTTGTAAAACCCTAAAAACAATCTTAACTATATAATGTTCTCTAGTTCTTACTAACTTACTATAGCTTTAACTTTCTTTAGATCCATACTAATCTTGCCTAGTTTAATAATAAATCTAACAAAATCAGTCTTCTTTATAAAGAACTCGCATTTCTTAACTACTACTAGCATTTTTTCTTCTTATAGTCTTTTTAAGACCCACTTAATATATTCTCCATACTCTTCCTTACTTATTAAGTAGATAATAATATTATTAAGGTATACCATAACAAACTCGTCTAGGTGTTCTCCTAATATACTATTAATTTATTTCTAAAATATTACTAGTGCATTTATAAGCCTAAACTGCATAACTAATGGCTTATATAGTCCTTCCTTTAACCTAAAGGCTGCCTTCCATTTATCTCCTTCCTTAATTCTAATCTAATAATACGCCTATTTCAAATCTATCTTTATAAAGATCTTTACATTACCTATCCTATCTTAGATTTTGCTAATTAAGGGTAAAGAATACCTATCCTTTCTAGTAATGCTATTTAACTGTCTATAGTTAATACATATTCTAAGTTTTCTATTCTTCTTTGGTACAAACAATACTAAATATCCCGCTAATAACTGTAATAGTCTAATATATCCCTTTTATAAGTTCTCCTAGACAAACTCCTTAAGTGCCACTAACTCTACTTCAGTAAGCTTATAAATTGGAAAGAACTTTAAACTTATTTCTGGTTCTAATTCTATCTTATAGTCCCATACTATATATTCTAACAGCTTTTCACTTTCTAGGCTCTATAGCTTTTTACCATACTTATAGTATCTCTTTAGTACATAACTTAAGCTTCGCTTAATCTCTTTATATATCACTCCAACTTAGTACTATACTATCTTAGTTTGCTATTATACTTTACATTACTATATCTCCCTAATATTAACCTAACCTATAACCCAATTAACCTTTAAATTGTATTTCTATAACTAAGGTATTCCTAATATTATAGGAGGGAAGGTCTCTCCCCAGATAGGAAGTCACGGTACTGTCAGTCTGTCGGTCGGTCGCAGTCAGTCAGCAGAAATCAGTAGGAAAGCAGTCAGTAAGAAGAGGAGAAAAGAGTGTATTAAGTGTCCCAAACTGTCCATCAAGCCTATATGAGTTATTAAAGACTCTAAGGCCGCGGGCCAATCTATATACCCGCGGGAGGCCTACGCTCTCCCAAAACCATACCCAAACTAAATATTAAATGTAGTAGGTCAATTTACCCCACTATATACCTCCCCCACCTAGGTCGTTATCCCCTAACAACCTCCAAAACTCTAAAACTCCTTATCTTTAAAACAAAGGCGTAGCAGGTAACTGTATACGCTCCTTACCCTTACTACAAACTCAAGATAGTAAGCAAGGAGACTCCATTCTGGTTAAATAAGACCGCTCTCATCTACCTAGCTGGGTAGTACAAGAGGCATTAGACTAACGGCTCTCAGATAACATAGCTCTCTTATATCCTTCCATTTACTTAGTTCTGTCCTATAATTTCTTAGGTAACTCCATATAACTCTATCCTTCTATAATAACAGGAGGCACAACACTTAGTTTTACCATAATAGTTATAGAATTAATTCCATGGTTAACGCAGTAGAAGTATAAGCGGCTATTAAAACGCTCTATTTCAGTTATACGCATAAGCTAAAACGCATCCTTATAGTTCTTAATAGCCCTAAGACGGTAGGAATGCATCTATTTCCTAACTTCGTTCCTATTACCAGTAAGAAAAAGGTCACAATCTTAGATTACTGCTGGAGAATCCCATTGTCGTCTACTAAGAAGAGCGTTAGATAAGGCACTAGCAGCAGTAAGCTTAACTATAGCAGGGAAGCGGTACAGGATTGCGCCATAAAGATTAGCATATCCAGATAGCGTGTAAGGCAGCGCTTTTAAGTCTTGGTAAGCATCTGCTAGCTCTATCTAGGTTCCCCCTTCCATAACCTTAAGGTTATTATAATTATCTTAAATACCAACAAACTATAGTAGTATTGTTTATTAGGTCCTAGTTAAAGGTCCTTTTACTCTATAAGGAAGGTAAGGCATAGTTATACATATATCTCCTTTCTTATACGGCTGAGCCACCTAGTCGGTTACATACTTTTCTACATCCTTAATGGTCTAGTCTTAATTAGAGATCTTATATATAAATCCATTGCCCTTAGTTAATCCTTATGCTTTAAAATCTACCCACTATAATTCTAAGTAATAATATATACCAGGCAGGATAATTATGCAGTTATTTTTAGTTTTATTATCTAGAGAAACGCTCCCTTAGATTATATTAGTGCCACATCCACTCTCTAGAAAAGAGGGAATATTAATATTAATATAGCAGAAAGCTATAGAGTCTCCTTTAACCGCGAATTTTGTATAATAAGGGTAGGAGATAAGTCGCCACTAGCTATTAGGCCTAAGAGCGTAATAAAGACAGTAGTACTAAGGATCTTATCTTATTAGCTGCTAGCAAAGACCATAAACTATTATTCTTAACTAGCCGTAATTTAGCCGTCTATTAATTAGACGCTAGTAATAACGGTATATATATATTTCTTTATTAATTATTACTAAAATACTAGAATCCTACTACCATCTAAACAGGTTCAAAACCACGGATCCGTCTCGCTGCTATATATCTTAGTTATCTAATAATAGCATCCAATTAAGCAAAGCCCCTCTGTTATAGGAAAACCTTAGTACTAAATTATAAATAAACTTATACAGTCCTAATAAGTTGGATGGAACTAAAGGTCTATAAGCTTTTCTAAACTAGGAGTACGTGGTAGGATCTATCTTTATAGTGCTAAGGTAATTATAAGCGTAGTATATTAAACGGAGTCTATAGCACAGTGCGGTATAGTTTAGACCCTTTATTACCAAACCTATACGTCCTCCTATAGCTTATATATACATCTAGCAGACCTTATATATCTCTAGGTTAGAACTAGCCGCCCTATACTAACTACATAAGAGCTTTATAACCTCAGTTAGTTTAATTTTAGTGGTTTAGTTTAAGGACGCTTTAAAATAAGCTAGCATATTATCTTTATAGTCATACCCTTGTTTTAAACAGAGTATCGCCATAGTATCTACAGTTTCCTTAATATACTCCTTATTATCTCTAGGCTTAATAACATTTTTATTAAATATTAATTCTACTTCTAGCCCTCCTACTTCCAGGTAAGTAACTATTAGCCCTCTTCTTAGGTTCCTTCTTAAAGAGGATACTAGCAGCCATAGGGGCGAGCTAATAGGCATTCCAGCTACAAGAATACTTTCGTTTATAGAAAATAAAGGCGAGTTAACTAATATAGGTAATCCTTATTAAGACAGGCTTGGCATAATACTAACGCCTCCTCCTTAAATAGGTGTTAACGGCTAAAAGGCTAATAGATTTATTATATTAGAAGCATATTAAGAATGTATTTACAGTATAAGAGCTAAGCTCTCTCCTACTTGCCTAATTCTAATATTAGTAACCTCTAGTCCTATAATAGTTAGTCTCCTACTTCTTAGTAGTAGGTCCTTATTTAGAATAAGGAAGCCAGTTAAGTGTCTTCCTAAACTATACTTATTTACTACCTTGTCTAATATTGCCCGTCCTAATATTTTAGGCGCAAGCGCGAAATTAGTTGGCTGTAGTTAAGTAGTATTCTTAATGCCGCGTCCTAGATAATCAAGTCTCTCAACTAGGGCCTTATTAACTCGCGCCGTTACTTTATAAAGTGGGTAAACAGTAAGCTTTCGGACGGCAGAAAGGAAGTAGTAGGAGACTGCGTATTTAAGCGGTCCATTAAAAATACCTTGTCCCTAGGTTTTTTAAATGGTTTCTCTAGCCTTATTATACTAATTTCTTTAATCCTTTACCATCTTACTAACATTAGAGATGTCTTTAAAGATTAATAAAAACACGTCCCTTTCTAGAGATGCTTGTAGCCTATTATCCTAGTTAACGAAATTAACTACCACACTAGCAGTATCTGTGTAGTTCTTTCTCTTAAGCAGAATCTCGTTATAGATTTAAATAAGCACAGCTTAACGCTAATTAACTGCGAAACCTCTAACTTTTATAAGGACGTCACTAATCTATTACTTAGCTCCTTTATACAGTACTAGCGGTCTACTTAATAAAGATATAACAAGTATACTATTATTAATTCTGCTTAGTTTGTTCTTTAGTTAATTATAACTATCTTTAAGGTCTATTAAGGGTAAAACGGTAAAGTTCTTAATAGGGTTTCCTAATCTAAATAGTTTACTAAATTTAGCGGCGGTATAGGGTTCTGCCGGCTCTAATTACTAAATAGACCAATTATAATTTTCCATCCCTAGGATAGAAAATCGCTATTAGCTTAGTAAAGATAGTAAGCGAAACTAATATCTTTACAGTAAACAAACCTAGATAGTTATACATAAATATCCTTCTGCCCTTACCTTACTATTAACACACAATAGATTCCTATAACTAAAAAAGCAGATAAAAAGGCGTAGTAGAAAGAGCTTTAGGAAATACAGCGAATAAATAAATTACATAGTTGTTATCTACGTCCCCTCCCCTACCTTAAAACTTAACTATCCCCTAGTTAAACATTTTATACTTAGCTCTATTAAATAATCTTTCTAAAACGCATACTTCTTAAACTACGCGGCGTTGCAATATAGGTAAACTTTATATTATATCTTCCTCAGACTCTAGCTCTGTTATTATTTTTTATAGCATAGTCTTGCCTAACTAGTTAAGCCAGTCTTCCTAGCGGACTTTAGATACCTATTGCTAGTAGAACTTCTTTAATCTATTCCCTAAAGTTTAGTTGCGGAATAGCGTGCCGTCAAGATCCTTAATTAAGTACTATCCTTTATACAAGTAACTCTTATATATACGGAACAGGCCCAGCCATTTTAAATCTAACTTACAACTGCTAGAATAATCTTACTTAAGCTGCGTATTATAGAGCATAACTATATCTCCAACCTTAAATCCGTCCTAGCGAATGCGATAGGTGTCATTAAAGTACTCCTTATTTATTACCCTTAGTCATCTCGTGCACGCAATAGCCTCTTTCACATCTACGTCTCTTTAGTTAAACTACTTTACATAGAGTACTAGTAGCTCTACAATGGTCCAAACTGTTTACTAAGGCAGTATTTACCAAGTAGGTATACAGAGTTTAATAGGAAGGACATACTTATATCCACATATAACTCTTACTAGCGTTATTCCTATAGGCCGCTTAATAGTTATTCTACCTGCCCACAAAACAGTATAGAGATTGTCCAGCCATAAGCTATCTATCTTTGCCAAAGCATCTACTATAGGCTTATGCCCTCGCTCTATTAAGTCTTATCCCTATAGGTAATATACAGAAGCTATAACCCTTTTAATATTATAGAGCTCCGCGAGCGCAGCAGTTACATTAGCATTTTCTCCACCACTATCTACAGAAAGCTGTCTGAATACTCCCCATCTACAGATAACGTCTTTATAGAGAAACTTCGCCACGCTTTTTATATCCTTTCTTTAAAGGGCTTGGGCTTCCACCTATCTAGACACGTATTCTTAAGCAGTAGCCAGGTATCAAAATCCAAGATAGGTTGTTGGCATAAACGTAATATCTACTGTTACTCGTTACCATAAAGTAAACTCCTATATAGGGTGTATTGCTTCTTCTTCCTATCCTAACTACCACCCCTAGCATTATAGGCACGACTTAATATGCTATAATATCTAATCCCATAGCCCTAGCCACTAATATTAATTTAAGACTCTCTAATACGTTCCTTCTTATCTATAATATCTACTCCAATTATAAAGGCTCTTAATAATCTCTTGCTGAGTATTCTCGTTATTAATTACCCTCCGCATTAGCATATTTTTTTTAACTATTAGCGGAAGAGTTATTAGTTACGCACTAGGAACTTCAGCGCTTACCATTTAAATCTTTTAAATTCCTTAGTATTTATTTCTTCTAGACGTTATAAGGTCACTAGCTATTTCATAATCTTCTAAGATTCCTCTAAATATAAGTCCTCTAGTGGCAGATCCACCTCCATTTTAACTAGGCTAGCCGTGTATTCTAAAGTACTTAGCTTACAGTTAATAAATTCTTTAATATCCTTAGTCGGTTTATTAGGCCGTTCGCTATCTAGTAGCCATTATAACAGCCCATTAGCTAGGCTATTCTTCTTCCCTAGCATATATTTAACATTAAAGTTCTATAGCTAGATCTATGCTAGCTATTGTATTATTAAGGCTCCTAGTAAATTAGTAGCAGCACGATTTAGTTACGTAACTAAGGTACTCACATCTGTCTTAACCATAAAGTGGACGCCATATAGGTACACTTAATACTTCTTTAATGCATACAGCAATACCCAACACTTAAGCTTTTTAAAATTATATTTCTGCTCCACTTAAGACCAGATACCACTCTTATATTAATATAAATAGCGATAACCTTGTATGTCTAGTTATATAAGACCGCATCCCTATCTATTCTTATATCCGTTAACAGCAAGAATAATTAGCCTAGCCCCCTTACTATAATCTAGTTAAACCAATATAAGTGCGGTTATAATTATATGCTTTAGAGTCTTTATAGCGGTTATCTATTCTATACCCTATATAAACAGAACGTTCACTTATAGCAATTAGAAGATTGGCTTTACCTTTATTACAAAGTCTTTTACCCATATTTAGTAATACACAACAACTCCTAGGAATGCTTGGGCAGATATAACATCTTCGCAATCTCTTTAGTAAATAATTTTTGCGACTTTTAACTCTTCTAGATATCATCCCTTTCCATTATAGCGGTAGCTAACTACTATAATCTTATCTTTGTAGAAATAAGACTTTGCGCCTAAGATTATACACCCAGCTTATTCTAAATCCGTAAGCACTCCGTCTAGCTATATAATATATTCTAGAATATATCTACGCACGCCTAAAAGGCTCTCTTCTCCATTATATATTATCTATAGTCCTTTTACTATAATGTTATCCAGAAACGGCAAGGCATAGTATAGGATATATCGCTCTAGGATTTTAGTAATTGTCCTTATAAACTAGGCTACCAAATTCATGCCTCCTATAGGTACTATTATTTATTATAAAAGTCCCAAAGGTATTGCAAAGGCCATTAAGTTCCTGCTTTCTATATTTAGCTCCAATTAGTTATAGCTAGAGAAGAAGTCTACTAAAGATATAACCTTATACCCTATAAACTCCTTAGAGAACTTATTAGCATATAGTGGCAGATTTACATCCCTAATAGTTACTCAGTTAATATTTATCGCCGCGGTAATTAATTAGTACTTCTTATACTCTTTTTTGCTTATAAGAAACCATGGATTCCTATATAGGCTTTTATAATATTCTAGAGTCCCTTAAGCTAGTCGTTCTTATAATATCTTAATCACCTCTTCTTATAGGGCCCTTAGTATAGGAAATTTTGGTACTTACTATACTTTATACGGCATAGTCTTAATCTTTAACAGTAGAGTTATATCCCTACTAACACGACCTATCTTAGAGAACTCCCATGCCAGAGCCTCTTCTTAGTTAAACAATATAGCCTTAAAGATTTCTTGTTCTCTTAGCTAAATATCTCCTACAATTATACACTCTAATTATTCTAGCTTTAGTCATACACCATAGGCTAGCTTAGTGTATCGCGGCTTAAGGAAATAATTATATAGACTAAGAGGTAATCCTTAAATAAACGCCTTTTACCAATATAGGGCTACTTCTTACCACTCCATTATGCCTCCTATAACTATTCTATTTAGTGCTAACGAGTTAACCAGACAAACTTTATCCGCTTTTTATTTATACACAGTTGCTATACTTATAGTGTTCTATTAGGCCTTGCTCCTATAACTTTCTATTTACATTATAAATAGATCTATTATCTTTAATATTTAATATATACAGAATCTAGCCTTCGCTTTAAATACTAGCTTCTGCTTTCCTCCTATATACTTTTTTAGGACTTCTTTTAACATTTTACTATTAAGCTCTCTCTATCCAGTGTTATGTTTTTCTTTCCATTAATAGCCATATCCAGCGGATATCCAAAATAGCAAACATCCTTATTAAAATCGCACCTTATTTCCGTCCTCTCCGTCCTCTCTATCCTCCTTATCCTAATATACCAGGTTATAAGTAACCCCAGATACAATTCTAGCGGTTACACTAGTTATACATTTTCCAGACTACTACCTATACTAATTCCTTTATCTGGCCTAAAGAGTATTATATCCTTATAGGATGTTAAGAACCTTATTTTAACCCCGCTATTTTTTAATTAAATAATACAAGATACCTAGCCTATTATGGTTTAATTTATTAATAGTCTAGCTCTTACTAACCACAGCTTACTAAGTATTACTTTATATAATATCTCTCCTACAGCAATAAACGTTATAGATATTAAGACGCCACCTATTACTATAGGGGCCGCGTATACTAATCTAATAAACTCTAACTAAGTCCTATTAGTAGATATTAGATATACGCCTTATAACTATAGGGGTAGACTTAATATCAGCAGTCTATATCATAGAGCCATACTTTCCTTAATAAGGTTAAGTTCTACTCCAGAGTTAATTAAGTATTTAACCTTTCTATCTCCTATCTATACTTCCACTTTTAGATATTATCTTTAAAACTAGGTAAATCCAGCTTCCTATTCAATCTGGTCTACCTTAGAAGTTATTAGGCCAGTTTAATTAGCATAAAACGTTAGGTGCGCTAATAATATAGATACTTTGACTTCCTCTTGCTTTTGTTAGTAGGGCTCTACAAGGGGTAGCAGGAGAGGTTTAAAGAATAACTTTACAACTTTAGGCATATATACAAGGCAGTTACTAACAGTAACTTTAATAGTTTTTAATAAAATCTTATCTACCATTACAGTTGGGCTCAGGACGCTTTCTTTTAGTATATCTGTTATCCTAACTAGCTTTAGTTGCGGTGCTTTAATAGTTATTATTACGTCTATCTCTTGTTCCGTTTATCTTCTTAACTATTTAGCATAGTTCATTTTATTAATCTTATTATTATTTAACGGCGATTAAGGAGCCTACCGTTGTAATTATAGTGCGATTTAGACATGTCCTCCTAGTTATATATTTTAAACTATTGCCAGTTATAAACCAGACAGTCTTAAAGGCGGCTTTATTACTTTAACGTCCCCTTACGGTTTCCTAAGATCATATAACCGTGTTATAGGCTATAACTAAGTTACTGCTCCTACTAAGTCAATATATACTAACTCTACTTAGTATATATCTTCCTAGGACTCGCCAAGCTCTTCTTTACTTTCAAAGCTATTACTTTCTATAAACTCTACTAAGGTTGCTACTAGCTAGATGCCTATTATTATCGCTATTACTATCGCATTAAGATTAATATTCGCATTCTACCTTAGCCAGTCCTTAAGAAACTAAATCCTATTGTTACTTAGTAAATACGGAATTGGATTTCCTAGGCGCTTACATATTCTAGTACAGATTCGGTTATACTTAGGTTAGGATTATATCGCTCTTATAGCGCCCCCCTATATAGTAGCAGTAGCCCATTATTATTCATTATAGGTTATAAACCCGTTTATTCTTAACGCACTAATGCTTTATTTAGGAGCTGCGTATACTATATCAGATCTTAGCGAATCTTATTAAGGAACGGCATTAAAGACGCAATACCTACTAATTTAACTATCCCAAGATTAAGCCTCCGGAGTTAACTAGTAAGTCTCTCTAGCTTAGGGTCTATCTCTTATATCATTTAACAGGTACTTACTAACTTATTTAGCTAAAAAATTATAGGCGGCTAAAAAGCTATATCTCTTTGGTTAGACATAACTAGTTACTAATTGCGGAATTGTCTAACTAGCTAACAAAGACCTTGCTCCTTAAGGTTTATTATAAATAGGCAGTCTACGCCCTTATACAAATTAAGCCTATCTTCTATAGCCTTCCTTAGCAGGTGGAAGTTAAAAGACTCTTATCTATCCGGGTTAGCTCCTATCTTAGTTATAGTATATCTTTGATATTTAAATAGGAGTCCTTTTACAAACCAGTATCCTTGTTTACAGTTTTCTAAATTGCCAACCTTAGTAGCCTTCTGGGAAATTAGTGTAAATTGTCTACAGTACTTGCGTATACTACTAGGTGGGTTATTTCTATACTGCAGTATATAAGCTTCTAAAAATTCTACCGTCTTAACTTATTAAAAGTAGTTACTTCCTTAGTAGTCTGTCTAAAGCTTTCTTATAAGTTCCATCTATCTGCTAATAATAAACTTAAGCAGGCTTTAGATCTAGGTCCCTATCTAATAGTTATAATATTCCGGAAGTCTATAATATTTCTTATTATCTATAATATGGTGTTAGATATACAGTCACTCGTACTATTTAATAAATTGCGACATATTTTGTCCTGTAAAGTATAAAGTCCCTAAAGTCCCTAGAGCTAACATAGGCTGAGCCATAACATATACCTTATCTTATTCCATTGGTGGTTTATTATAAGGCAACGGACTTGCAGTTTCTCCTAAGATAGGTAAGTTAACCTCCTAGTTCTTGTCCTCTCCCTACTAAAGGTCATCGGTTCTAGACATTATAGGAGTTAGGTCTAGTACCGCATCCTCTAGGTTAGGAAAACTTCGTAGGTTAACAGGCTGCCTACTTACTTCTCTACTATTATTATAGAATAGGCCTAGTATCCCTAGTATTCCCTTTATCGGTCCTATCGCTATTACTCTTATAAATTCAAGGGAGGCTTATATAAATGCGAGAAGAATTATATAGACCGTTGCAAATATAGTAAATAAAAAATTTAAGACTTCTTTCTGCTGGTCCTAATATATTATAACCCTCTCTTTTATCCTCCGTCCTACTATACCCCATACTTACATTCCCACTCCTAGTCATCTATTCCATCTACTATAAGTCTCAGATAGTAATCTCCAAAAGTGTTATTAACTTATCTTAATTTCCGTGCTTAATTCCCGCGCCTATTAGTGGCTTAATGGCTTTTAGTAACAGTAACTTAACAGTTTTTAGTCCTTCTATGGCTGTAGCACGTTCCTATATATCTTCTATATATAGAGTGCCAGACTTCTAATCTAAAGAGCTTACTATTATCCCCACGTAGAATGCCATAAAGTATATAGGAGGGAAGGTCTCTCCCCAGATAGGAAGTCACGGTACTATTAATCTATTAGTCAGTCGCAGTTAATCAGTAGAAATCAGTAGAAAAGCAGTTAGTACATTGGCAAAATATGGTACCCTTTTAATAGCCTCAATGGTTGGTGGTTGACGCAATTGGCGCGCAGTTAAGGTCATTTGGCAACTTAACCGACTAGCCTATATCGTGTTTTTTTGACACGCAGCCTGCGCGCAGCCTATGCGCAACCTGCGCGCAACCTACCAGTAATCTGCGCATTTGGCAACTATAATTATATTTACCTTTTTTATACTAATAACATATTTTAAATAAATAAAAGCTACTTTAAAGCTATTTATAAGGCTAGCAAAATAAATAATATTATTTTAGATAATTTAATATAATATAGCGATAGTTCTCTTCTACCTATCTACCTATTAACTTACCTACCTGCCTATATCGCCTACCTATCTGCATTACCTACCTGTCTGTATTGCCTACCTATTTATATCTGCTTACCTGTCTATATCTGCCTACCTATTAGCATCTGCCTACTTGTCTATATCTACTTGCCTATTTATATCTGCTTACCTATCTGCATTGCCTACCTGTCTACATCGCCTACCTATCTGCATTGCCTACCTGTCTATATCGCCTACCTATTTATATCTGCCTACCTATCTATATCTGCCTACCTGTTAGCATCTACCTACCTATCTGTATCTGCTTGCCTATCTATATCTACTTACCTATCTGTATTACCTACCTGTCTGCATCGCCTACCTATTTATATCTGCCTACCTGTCTATATCTGCCTACCCGTTAGCATCTGCCTACCTATCTATATCTGCTTGCCTATCTGCATCTGCTTACCTATTTGTATCTACCTACCCATTAACATCTTCCTATTTGTGCCTACCTATCTGTGCTACCTTGATTCAATTAATTAATTAAATTGTTTATAGTGCTCGCTAGCTAGTTGTTGTTGTCTAGCTCTAGCAACGGTTATTTAGTTCTAGCGACGGTCGTCTAGCTCTGGTAACAGTTATCTAGTTCTAGCAACGGTTATCTGGTTCTGGTAACGGTTGTCTAGTTTTAGCGATGGTCGTCTAGTTCTAGTGACGGTTGTCTGGTTCTGGCGACGGTTGTCTGGCTCTGGCGACGGTTATCTGGTTCTAGTAACGGTCGTCTAGTTTTGGCAACGGTTATCTGGTTCTAGCGACGGTTGTCTAGTTCTGGCGACAGTTGTCTAGCTCTGGCGACAGTTGTCTAGTTCTAGCGACGGTTGTCTAGCTCTGGCGACGGTTGTCTGGTTCTAGCGACGGTTGTCTAGCTTTGGTAACAGTTGTCTAGTTCTAGCAATGGTTGTCTAGCTCTGGCAACGGTCGTCTGGTTTTGGCGACAGTTGTCTAACTCTAGAGACGGTCGTCTGGTTCTGGCGACGGTTATCTGGCTCTAGCGACAGTTGTCTAGTTCTAGCGATAGTTGTCTGGTTCTAGCAACAGTTGTCTAGCTCTAGCGATAGTCGTCTAGCTCTGGCGACGGTTATTTAGTTCTGGTAATAGTTGTCTAGTTCTGGCGACGGTTATCTAGTTTTAGCGATAGTTATCTAGTTCTAGTAACGGTCCTCTACTGGCTGCCGTTCTAGTGCCTCCCTAGGTAGGGAGGATGTAAGAAAGGAAAGAAGGGTAAAAAAATAAGGCGGCTATATAGGCAGAGACACGTGTAGACGCTATTAGGAATATAGCGGTGTTGGAATTACAAGGTCATAAGGTCACAGCGGAGCAGTCTTAAGGGTCTAATTGATGATAGAGATAACGCAGACGATAAATATTAATTGATTCGTAATGTAGTAGATGCGGTTAATGTCTATATAGATTATATGTAGAGCTTAACCTCGCAATGTGTCTAGAGCTTAGTCAGCACCTTATCACTAATTTCTAACACTCCCCTATGCTGACGACGCTCTCCTCATCTGTCCTAAATAGGCAATTATAAAGCTATTCCCAAATACCTTACAAGTGCCATTTGGCCTACGTACAGAGGGAAAACCTATAGTAGGTAAAAAACCTCCGTAACTTGCCCCATCTCCGTCCGTTACCGTCTCCGTCAGTTACCAATTCCTAGCGTTGCACAGTGCTTCGTAAATTGGTTAATTGGTAGCTGTTTCGTAAGCATATCTCCTGGCTAATCTTTGCCTAGTATATATACCACTTTAAGTCGACCTCGCTGAACCATATTGTTTTGTATGAAGAGGTATTAAGTCTCAATATGCTTGGCTTTCTGGTGGTATTTCATGTCGTACAAAAGGTCAACCGTACCCTTATTGTTACAGTAGAGCGTAGGGATAAAAGGGTTGTCGTTATCTCTCTCTTTTAGATCTTTCGTTAGCTTCTTAAGCCATATTACTAACCTTGCTCCTTCTAATGCCGCCATGATCTCTGCTTCCATTAAGCTTAATGCTATTAACTTCTGCCTTTGAGCCATCCAGATCACTGCTCCCCTATAGCGTATAACTGCTATGCCTTAGAATGATATCCGATTGTGTTCTGTTCCCCACGTAGCATTAGTAAAGATATTGTAACCAGTAGGTAACGTAAGCTTGCATAGAGGAAGGTAGACTGCTTAACTTAAGTAGGTAATTCCTGCTTTAAGAGTGCCGTTTAAATATCTTAGTAGCTGCTTACTTAAGCGGTAATGCAATTCTCCTAGTGCTGCTATAAACCTAGCTAACTGACCGATAGCCAGTGTGGTTTAAAATAAAATCTTATCTGATAAGATCAATAAATAATTTTATTTTCGTATTTGTTATTATTTTTATTAATTAGCTGAAAAAATAAAATCTCTTGGTATACCCCGCTCTACCTATCTAATATTAAGAATTCTATTAACCACCATTCTAATTTTATCTTTTATTGTATGGTATAATGGCTTCTAAAGCAGAGTCATCTATTTTCTTATCTACTCTTAAATCTACTGAGGTTGAAGGACCAGAAGCTAGTGTATGCGGGCTATTAAACATCTCTCTCTATGAGCACACTCGGCTGCCGTACAACCATGAACCAGAAAGATACAAGAAGAATAAGATCTATTACTATAAATACTATATAGATCTACCGTATGGCGGAAAATCTACAACAAACCTTTAAAATTACCTTAAAAGTAAGCATTAAATTGATTGTCTAGTTAACGGCCCAGGCATTTGTACAATAGTAAAGACGCGGCTTAAGGAGTTATATAAGAGGCTCTCGGCTACTAACCAAGGAGAAGAAATTAACCAGATTATACTCCATAAAGTCCTTAATAAGGAGCTTGTTCACGAGGCTCTTATTTCATTAATCGTTGTATAATGTCTTCCATTCCGAATGGTAGAGTGGCTAGAGTTCCGTATACTTTGTCATGTTCTTAATCCTTAGGCGGACGATATTATTACAATAGCTTATTCTGAAGTTAGTAAACTAATTAACACCTCCTGGCTCTCCTAAAAGGATATCATATGAGACAAGCTTTAGGCAGCAACATTAAGTATCCATATCTTACTTAATATCTGGACATCTCTAAATAAGCATCTTCTTCTTGCAGTCTGCGCGCACTTTACTTAGTAGAATAAGCAGAAGCTTTTAAGGGCGCTTCTTGCTCTTTATACGGTACAATCTTATAGCGGCGAGGATTAATTTGGAGTTCTTCTCCCTGTCCTGCAGGACTTTAGAGTTGTATGACAGATTAGTACAATTGTTTGTAATAATGCTTTTACAAATGATACTCTCTGTTGTATAGTAGGTGCCTACCTAAATTAAGAGGAGAAGATTAACTGGAATCCTGTTTATTAACGTATCCGCTGTAATAGCCATATTGTTAACCTCGCTGTACAGGCTTTTCTCTTTAAGGATGTTATTAGTACCGAGCAAATCCAGTTGTATGAAGTAGAGGATGAAAGCGGAGATGAAATCAGCGAAGTACATCTAGCTATTCGGAGGGATACGTTTCGTTATATGGGTGTCCTTGGCAAGCTTCACAATATCGTCGTCCATACACGAAGTTCTGCAGGTCGTACAAAAGATATTAAGTCTTTTGCTAGAAGAAGAATTCCTCTTAATAATTGTATAAGATAGAATAGCTGGTTCTATATACTTAATGTTGCGCTCCAGAAGGATAGGGCGATTTATAAGTACTGGAGGAAGCATTAGGACACCCTTAAAGACGATAAGTTAACCAACTCAGACTGGGATACACTTTGTATAATATATAAGTTTCTCTAAATGTTTTATAAAGTTACCCTTAGAACGCAAGGATATTAAGCAACAATCGACGGTGTTCTAACTTCAATAGATGCTCTTATTCAACACTTTAAAAATAGCCTTGTATAACTCTTATTCCCCTTATCTTAGAAATCTATTAATCTTATAATAGGAATACTATAAAGCTGATAAGGATTTCTGTAAGCGTATCCACGCAGGCTGGCAAGTATTTGACAAGTATTACCTTAAGTTGGACGATTCCCCCTTATACGCTGCTGCAATCATTCTTCACCCAAGTCGTCGTACGAAGTATATTAAGTCAAACTGGGAAAAGAAGTGGCAGAAGCCCGCGCTTAATAGGGTTAAGGCTCTCTAGGAGATAAAGTATAGAGGAGATAGTCCTTCTACCCCTAATACTACTATGTTGTACGATAAGCTTCCGAAACTAAAAGAGAATACAGACCATTTTAATAAGATTCTCGAGGACCTTCACCTTTTTGCTCGGCCACAAAGCCAGAACGAATACGAGAATTATATCGCCGAGCCACCATGTCCAATTTCGGGGATATTAGCTCTTGATTGGTGGTGCTAGGATTAACAACAACAACGATGGCCAAGGCTCTTATTAATGGCGATTAATATTCTATTAATACCAGCAATGAGTGACAAACCAGAGAGAGTTTTCTTAGGAGCACGTCGTACAATATCTTGGGAGAGGATGCAGCTTGGAGTAGAAAATATTAAGAAGGTAGAGTGCTCTAAGAATTGGTTATAGAGTGGAATCTTAAGTAAATAAGAGGGCTTGGAAATTAAATTTCTGAAATTAGGGGTTTATTTTTAGCCTATATTTTATTTTATTCGCTAAAAAATAAAATCCTGGTCAATGCCGATAATTTTATTTCCTCCGATTGGCTGATTTTAAACCACGCTGCCGACAGCGTAGCTGGTATCAGGATATATGTAGTTTAAGAGGTAGATCATAGAGCTAATAATCTGCCGGTACACTGTCGCATTATTGTACTTAAGGGGACTTTCAATATCCGCTTTTAGAACAGTGCCAGCTGGTATTAATAGCTTAGCCAGATTGCAGCTGTCCATTTTTAGCCGTTTAAGTAGCTTCTTGGTGTACATCATCTAATATAGCTTAAGGGTTCGGTTCGTACGGTCTTAATCAATTTGGAAGCCTATAAATACTTCTATAGGACCTAGGTCTTTACATCTCCATTCTCTTAAGATTCTTGTCTTTGTAATATCAAGGTATTGGCGCTTTCCTATAATTAGTATATTATTAACAAATAGCAAGATATATACTTCATTTCCTATAAAGAGATTGGGGTTAGCATCAGCTGCTTTTAAATCTATGCTCTTAAAGAACTTCTTAACTATCTAAAACCATTCTCTCGGTGCCTACTTTAGGCCATAAAGTGACTTATTTAGCTTTAAGTAGACGTCTTTTACGCCCTTAAGCTCAGGTTCGAAGTCTTTCAATAGGTTAGAAATCTGTATATAAATCTATTCTTGCAATAGCGGGTTTAAGAATGCAGTTTTAACGTTAATATAGTTGAGCTCAAGGTCCTTAGCTGCTACCTTTGCTATTAGGAACCTAAAGGTGTCGTATTATACAACAGACGCAAATATCTTAAAATAATTAATGTTAGGGGTCTGCTTATCTCCTTAAATACACAGTCTTACCTTCTTGCGAATTACTTCTCCCTTAGTATTATACTTGTGCTTTAGAACTAGCTTGCTTAGAAGTAACAACCTTCCTTCTAGTACTCTCCCCCTTATAATGGTATAGGTGTGCATTCTCTTAAGAGAGAGAAATTCTTTAAAGATAGCTTTTATCCAGCTAGAAGCGTCCTCCCTTAAGGCCTAATCTAACTTAATAGCGTTAAAAGGTGCTATAGGTGCTCTTATCGAGGTAGTATTCTCAGCTTCTAGGTGGATAGCTTTTATAGCTATTACTAACTAAACTACTATATTATTAAAAACCCTTATATTTAATAACCTTCCAGACCTTGTTCTCTACATATAAGGAATGCCTATCAATGTGCTTTATACAGGCGTCCCACCCTTAGTATTACCTTAATTTAAGCGTCCCACTTAATCTTAACCTGGGCTTCCTACTTAATTAGAGCGGCCCACTTGGTTTTAACCTGGGCTTCCCACTTAGCTTAAGCGGCCCACTCAGTCACCATCTAGCCTACTTATAGTTCTCGCAACTAGAGTCTCTGTTAGCGCGTTTAAGGTAGTAGGGGGAGGTGCAGGTCGGCTCGCAGCTTGGCTTATAGTGTGATTTAAGCGTCCCACTTAATCACTACGTATCTTTATGCTTTATACAGGCGTCCCACCCTTGAGCGTCCCACTCGTAGCATATCTCATAGCTTAACTTATAGCTTACACCTAAGGTGCTCTATAAGGGAACCTGTACTCGTTCACTTTAGCATCTCCAAAGAGCTTAATTGCTTGCGTATATAGGTTCATCATTTTAAATTAACTACTCCCTTTTAACCCCATAAAAACGTAGTTAGGTTTTATTCTCAAATTATACTTCCTAGGGTGTTTCTTAAGCGTATTAATTGGATTGGCGTAACACCTAAAAACAACTAAATTCTTTAAGTTAGGAACTTATCTGGTATATACCTCGTAGGGTATAATAGCACCACTATACTCGTCGTCAAATAGAAGTGCTAAGGTGGGTACTCAATTCTTAATCCAGATAGTATACTCAACTACATAGCACTAGAGTTCAACTGGTATATTTCCTTAAAATAGAAGTGACCTTGTCTTATAGTCAACTATATAGATCGCGCGCTCGATTGCGCCATTATATAAGTGCTTATATAGCGGACAAGGTTTAAAGTTAATACCCTAGGGTATTAGTTCGTCTTAAAATCTACAGCTAAACTCCCCCTTTCCATTATCCGCTTAAATCTATGCAGCTTTATTACCAGTGAACCTCTCTGCCCTTGCGATAATCTCTTTAATATGCGGCAGTACCTCTTCAGTTTAGAGGGTTTTAAGAGAAATAACCTAAGTATAGCGTGTAGCGTTATCTAGGGCTAGGAGGTAGTAGTTATAACCTCTAATTAATATACCGATTCGTCCTATAGTATCTAGGTATAGCCCTCAACCAGGTATCTTCTCGCGCTTAGTTGTCTTCTTACTTAGTATTTCTCACATCTTCCTAGCTAGACAAGCTTCGCATATACTCTTACTAACTAGTACTGCTCTCTTCTTAAGCTTTATACCTAGTAAGGAGTGCTATAGCTTAAACAGGTCACTGTAATTCGTATATCTAGTTTGGCGGTGCTATAGCTCAGCATCTGTTTCACTAACGTTTGGTTATAAATTATATGCTTTTACTATCACATTAAATGCTTCCTAATGCTCTTATAGCACGTAGAGGTTGTTCCTTATAGTAGCCTTAAACGTCGCACCTAATTTATACTTGCCAGTAGCTCAATTATCTAGGTTAAATATAATCGAATAGCCTTCCTAAGTAAGAGTCCTTACTAAGATTAGCTTAATTAACTTAAACAAAGGTACAAGCCAGACGTCTTTTAGCTTTAGGGTACCGATTTAAACTTAACTATAGCCTGTAGTAGAGATAACGGTCCCATTCGCAGTATAGACCTATTATGGCGTATTCCATCTCTTTAAGTGTATTAGGTCTAATTAGTTACTAGTAAAGTACTTAATTACTCCTAAGTTAAGAGCCCAAGCTAAAGACGTCGTTATAAGTATAGCACATTTAGGGTTAGGGTTAAGGTAGATTAAATTACTGTTAAATTCTTCCTTAGCTATTACTATATTCCCTACTTCCTCTACCTTAGGAGCACCTTAATCTATCTTCCTAGCATTGTTAAATCGGAATTACTTAAGTAGGGAACAGTCTTTCTAGGAGTAACCTTTCTAATAGTATACTCTACACTCGTCTCTTTCTAGTCGTCTTAGCTCTTTACTCACTTAAGATAATAAGCTATGGCAATAACATAATAAGAAATAATTAAATCTACTAGCACGGCCTCTACCCCTTATTTAACCTTAACCTTAGTTTCCCCTTCTCCTCCTAGGTTTGTCTTTCCTCTTATATACAAGTGCTGCATTTTATACTTATGTAGGGAGAGCAGTCTCTTACTCCTAAAGAAGGGTAATACAGCTCTCAAGGTCTCGTTTATCTTATAGACACTAGGTCTTCGCATTCTACCATATAATATTACTTAGGAGGGCCAAGAGAAGCTGCTCTTTAATATTATTATTAGTAAATACTTAAGGCGTTAAGGCTAGATTAATCTTAAATTAATTAAGTATTTAGAGGAACTTAATAATTTGCATCTTTATAGGGTTAAATATAGTGCTATAAAACTCTCTGCGGAGTCTAGAGATATAGACCTTATTATTAGCCTTATTAAACTTCTTTATTCCTTCCCACATTCCTTAAATATTGTACGCCTTTATTATCACATATATCTCTTCCTGACGGTCATCTCCTATTAAATTATAGATAATCTTGTTTGCTTCCCCTTGTCTTCTTCTTCCATCAGCTAAATTAACTTAATTTAGGTCCTTTACACCAGTAATAAAATCCCAGCCCTCTAACATAATCAGGGCTGCCTTACAGGTGCGCTCCTAGTCTACAAAGTTGTCTCCATTAAAAATAACAATTTTACCGGCCTTATAATTATATATAGGTGTTGTTAAGGTTAAGGTAGAGGAGGTCATTTTCAGGGTCAATTTTTGAGTTAGGAGAGGTGTCACTACCCGGGCTCATAACCTGTTGGAATTACAAGGTCATAAGGTCACAGCGGAGCAGTCTTGAGGGTCTAATTGATGATAGAGATGACGCAGACGATGAATATTGATTGATTCGTGATGCAGTAGATGCGGTTGATGTCTATGTAGATTGCATGCAGAGCTTGACCTCGCAATGTGTCCAGAGCTTAGTCAGCACCTCATCGCTAATTTCTGACAAGCGGGGACCCAATACAGAGCTTTGTGTAGAGCCTCCGTACGCAGAGCTTCACGCAGAGCCTTATACAGAGCCTCTGTACATAGAGCTTCATATAGAGCTTCGTGTAGAGCTTCATATAGAGCTTCCGTATGCAGAGCTTCGCGCAGAGCCTCGTGTAGAGCTTCGTGCAGAGCTTCGTGCAGAGCTTCGTGTAGAGCTTCGTGCAGAGCCTCCGTACGCAGAGCCTCGCGCAGAGCCTCATGCAGAGCCTCTGTACGTAGAGCTTCGTGCAGAGCTTCGTGCAGAGCTTCGTGCAGAGCCTCTGTACGCAGAGCTTCGTGTAGAGCTTCGTGCAGAGCCTCCGTACGCAGAGCCTCGCGTAGAGCCTCGTGCAGAGCCTCTATACGTAGAGCTTCGTGCAGAGCGTTGTGCAGAGCCTCTATGCGCAGAGCTTCGTGCAGAGCCTCTATATGCAGAGCTTTATGTAGAGCTTCGTGTAGAGCTTTGTATAGAGCTTCGTGTAGAGCTTCGTGTAGAGCTTTATGTAGAGCTTTGTATAGAGCTTCGTGTAGAGCCTTATATAGAGCCTTATACAGAGCCTCCAAGTAATAAAACTATATAAGATTGTATAAGATTATATTAGATAATATATAATAGTTAAATATATAGCATATAACTTTACCTTAATTGCATATTAAGAAATATATAG